>Ga0247843_1001770_pt1 | contig 42009 bp, 32 predicted proteins | sample LaCruzMarch2017__FD_192420 | JGI IMG/M metagenome (GOLD analysis project Ga0247843, IMG submission 192420) | Freshwater microbial communities from meromictic Lake La Cruz, Castile-La Mancha, Spain - LaCruzMarch2017_8m | ecosystem: Environmental > Aquatic > Freshwater > Lake | place: Spain...
TGGTAAGCAAGATAGAGATACTGGGTACTAAGGTCCTACGTGGATTTTATACAAACTACTTGGGAATTTTGCGATGACCGGTCGAATTAAGGGCTGCCGGGCTTTAGGAGTACCTCCAAAAGAATTAAGGGCTGCCGGGCTTTAGGAGTACCTCCAAAAGAATAACAAACAACCCTACCTTTTTGAGGTTGAGTCGGGATGGTTTACTGATTCTACACCTCCCATACACCAGTGCCTCCTCCTTGTACGTCGTCACCAAAGCCTACATCGTCAGTTCTCCGTCGAGTCTAATGATATCCAACAATGGAGACGCCCATCGAGGAGAAGCAATTTGCAGCACGAAGTCGCACTCAACAGGTTGTATCGAATGATGGAAAGAATGGTGGTGGTGCGAGTGCGACGGTACTCTTCTTTGCTAGGAGCAATCTCCGGCATTGCCGAGGCAATTATTGTCCAACCATTTGATATGGTTAAAACGCATCATCAACTCAATCCCGGTATAAATCCTGGTGTCATTCGAACGTTGATACAACTTCATAACGAAGGTGGTATTCGGCTATGGTATCGTGGATTCGTTCCCGAGGCAATCGGAATCATCCCAAAATCGTCAGCAATGTATGGCACCTATGGTAGTGTTCATAAGTATCTGTCGAGACAGGAAAGATTACATGGCAATAAAACACTCATTGCATCCATTGCAGGATTTACGTCGGGAATATCTGAGGCAATCATCGTTACTCCATCACAAATTGTCAAGGTTAGACTCCAGGCACGAGAACACATGGGGTGCTACACAGGTCCAATAGATTGTTGTCGTAAATTGTACAGTCAAGAGGGTGCCACAGCCTTCTTCATTGGATTAAAACCCACACTATGGCGAAATTGTATTTGGAATACAGTTTATTTTGGATTGATGGAACGTATACGTCGAAATTTGCCACCCGCATCCTCAAAGAAGGAAGCGTTACTGCAAACGTTTGGAAGTGGCTTTGTGGGTGCCTTCGTTGCTACATGTTTCAATGCACCGTTTGATGTTGTCAAATCCCGTTTTCAGTGCCAGTTGCCTCGGGAAGATGGACATCTAAAGTATCACAGTACATTCCAGTCACTGATAATGATATGTCGTGAAGAGGGTACGACTGCGGTGTACAAGGGTTTCCGTCCAAAAGCTATCCGAATGGGCCTCGGTGGTGCCACGGCCATGAGTGTATACGAGTTCATAGTGGGAACGTTCACGTAAAGTACCCTGCCAAGTGAGCTTTTCTACTCACGTTCTGGTCAAAGGAGATGACGATAAGTGAAGAAGGATATAAGATACGCTGAAGCGAGGAGCCCAAGAATGATATCAGCGTTCAACAGCGCAGCCGCCGGGCTCGGTCAAGAGCAAACGGCAACTGAAAGTGAAAATCTTATTCCAGCCAGAGACGAAGTGACTCTGTCCTTCCTCATCTTAATAAGCAGTAATGTCTTGCTCGTTGTGCTGATCGCACTCCAACAAGTATTGATCTGAAATAATAATTGTTATAATAGCGATCTCTAGCATTTAGCTTAGCAACTCTATACAAGACTGTGTGATGCCACAGCTCCAAACACATCAATTAGTAAAGAAGGGTGGGAACTCCTTTCCAGACACGTGACAATTATCTGCCACCTCCTGACGATTTCTTCTACTAAATGGATTCCTCGACTCGCCATTGTAGTACGCATTATTCCGATGATTGCCACCACCACTTTGTGATCTAAAAGGTTGTTGCTGTTGTCGTTTTCCATGTCCAGGTCCGTATCTAGCAGAGTAGGCATGTCCCGAGAAGATGGATTTATAGTCGTCCTCATCATACCCCCGATAAAAGGATGCAGGACGAGCACGTCCATTCCAAGGTTCGTACATCGGCCCTCCTAACATGGTAGCAAAGTAGTCATCTCCCATCCTCTCCTGTTTTTCCTTAAGTAGCTGGTAGGCCGCATTGATTCGTGCAAAGTTCAATGACGCCCTCTCACGTTGCTCTGGCGTTGCATCGGCAGCTACTGCATCAGGATGGTACTTCTTTGCCATCTTAAGGAATGCTCGTCGGATATCGGCTGCATTCTCCGGTGGGTTTCTATAATCAAGACCAAGTAATTCAAACGGATCATTCGTTTCTGGGAGTTTCGGTATAATTCTACTCTTAGTAATGGATGTTGGTGGTTGTCCATTCCTCCACCCTATTTGTCGACGATAAAACTCCGCCATCTGTAGTGCCAATTCGCGTTCACGAGCTTCCTTCTCCGGCTTCTGCTCACGTGAGGTGTCATCCGCAAACGCAATCGTTGCCGCAGTTACGCGTTGTCGTCCATTGTTCTCCATTTCTAATGCCACGGCTAGGTTCAGCGCTGCCTCCTCGGCGGCGCTTTCCTCAGATGCCATCAATATGGGATCATGACCAGCCGCAACTGCTTCGTTTAGACGAGCCAATAACTCTGGTGCAGCTTCTTCGACAACATCCAATTCATATCGATGCCGATCGTAATCAAACGAGAAGTCACCCTCCTCCTCCCCACTCTCGTCGTCGTCGTCGTCGTCGTCGTCGTCAATGTGGCTCCACTCAGACACGGATTGAGAGACGGTCTTGGGCGTTGGGTCAACAATTTTGAACGTTTCCTGTACCTTTCGACCAAGAGCTTCAATATGCTCATTGAACGCTCCAAATAGGTCCTTCTTTCGTGGCGGCGGTTCGCCATTCGGCTTATTCGTTTGTTTGTCAGGTAATACAATTTCGTCATCATCTAAACCCTCCTCGTTCACCCGACGTCGGGGCGGTGGTCGAGGCATTTCAAATCGTTTCCGACCCAAGTCTGTTGTCGCCTCCAACGTAGTATCGTCGCCGTGCATGGGATACGCATCGTAAAAGGAGGACGGTCGATGATAATTATGTTGTCGAGGACCTACATCATCAAATATAACACCACGATAAGCCGCATCCGGCATTGCACGTCCCGATGGCGAAACCAGGGCTTGATTTGGTGGCAGTGGCGGTGACAGTGGTGATGGCTGATGATGTTCGTCATCACGTAAGAGCCTTCCCATCTCATTCAGATATCGCGTCGTTGGACTACTCGAGGATAGTGCCGAAGCGGAGGAGTTGCACATAGATGACACGATGAATGCAGCATTTATGATAATACAGGGAGCCACCATCGCAGGCTGCCGACGCCGCCTACGGGTAGCACGGTTCATCTTTTGTGTATGTGATGGACAGACTGGCGGACGTCTAGAGTGTTCCCGCCGCGAGCAACCATTATTTACGATAATATGAATCATCAACCTGGCCTGGCGGCGGCGAACTCACATACCATGGAATCATCATGCAGTAGCAGCAACCATGTTGCTGCTGCCAATAATAGCGACGACCAGCATCGCCCCTCGAAGCGTATTCGTACGCCTACTAAAACGTACAGTGCCGAGCCGGCCAATGACTCATTGTCTCGGGAAGAACAAAGGATGTTAGCGCAGGCAATTTCTAATTCAGAGAAGGACTTAAATATAGATCCGGAACAACTAACATCTATCCCTTTTGGACCGACATTTTATCCGACCGTGGAGGAATTTAATGGTGATCCATTGTTATATTTGGCAACTATTCGTGCCGAGGCTGAAAAATACGGTGAGTGTTTTGCTCGCTGGTGAATGTACTTCTTTTCATACTACTCCCATCACTTTCTCAACCGAACAAATTCTATAACTGGACCCTTAACTAACGATTATTGAAAGGTATATGTAAAATTGTGCCCCCCAAAGGTAAGTTAAGTGTTAATAATGGCTCTGATATATTTTTTGTAAGGGCAGCTTATGGATCCTATCCTCGCGGAAACCCTCCCATTGCCTTCGCTTGAAATTCCGATCATCAGGATGGAATCCACCATTTGCACTAAATGTTGACAATCCAATGAAATTCCAAACAAAGGACCAATCTATCCATCGTCTTCAGGAGGGAATCAGCTTTGGTGATGGCGATGACTACACTTTGAAGGAGTATCAAAAAATGGCGAGTGAATGGAGTAAAGAGTGGAAGAGGAGGTACTACTCTGCCCCGTCTTCGGCCAATCCGAATACTGAAACATTCGATGTTGTTGGTGATTCCAATTCACATATTTCATTAACTTCGGATAAACTGGAAAGTGCGGAGTGTGTGGTTAGTTACTCACCAAAGGCCGAAGAAATTATGGGGGACGATACTGCTCCTGCACATCCCATTATGACACCGGAGAGTTTGGAGCGTGATTACTGGGACATTGTCGAAACTCAACGTCTTGATGTTGATGTTGACTATGGCAATGATGTCGATACAACCGAATTTGGGAGTGGATTTCCCATTAGCGAACGGGGGAGATCAGTGAATTCAGCCACGTTTCTAGCCCATGGTCAGTCATCGGTAGGGGGTGATGATGACCAGGAGTCCCTTCCCGAACCTGAATTTGGCACGGAGGAGTTTTACAAGGAAACGTATTGGAATCTGAATAATATCCCCAACTCCAAAAATAGTGCACTTCGACATTTGAAGGTTGGGATTAATGGTATCAATGTACCGTGGTTGTATTTCGGCTCATTGTTTACAACATTTTGCTGGCACAATGAGGATAATTACATGAATAGTATCAATTACCATCACAAGGGTGCCCCAAAACAATGGTATGGGGTGCCGGGAACGAAGCATGATGCCGATGGTGTTGAACGCGTCTTTAAGAGCTATCTTTCAATGAAGATGCGGTAAGCTTACGTATACCTTTTTATGTCCCCTGTCTATCTCAACATCCCCCCCTTTACTCACCTTGTTTATACCCTCAATCATTTCCCTCAGTGATGTCCCTGACTTGCTCCATCATATCACCACATCATTCAGTCCGAGGCTACTCAATAAAGAGGGAGTCCGAGTTTGTAAGATACTGCAACACGAAGGGGAGTTTATTGTCACTTTTCCCCGTGCATTTCATGCTGGGTTTAGTCTTGGACCTAATTGTGGGGAGGCAGTCAACTTCGCAGATACAAATTGGATGCCTCATGCCGCTGATGCTAATGAGCGATATCGTACGTTTGGTCGTCCATCCGTATTTTCCCATGATCGACTTGTGTTTACCATGGCACATCATATCAACGAGGTGAATACAAAGGAATCATGTATTGCTGTTGCTCAAGAGTTACGCAGGTTGATGAATGAGGAATTACTTCTACGCCAAAAGCTGATAAGTGCAGGAGTTCGTGACGTATCAGGTGATGTTCAGCTTCCCCCGAATCGTTTAGACCAGCTTGATGAAGAATCTGCTGATTATGACGATAAGCGCTTGTGCCACTCATGCAAGCATATTTGCTTTTTCTCAGCCGTTTGCTGTGAATGTTCTGAGAATAAAGTCTCGTGTCTACGCCATAGTCACTATATGTGCAGGTGCTCCCTGAGACGAAAATACATTCTCATTTGGACGCCTGAGAGTGAAATGAGGGAGACCATTGAGCGAGTAGAAACACGTGGCAATGAGCTTGAAGCTGCAGAATATCCACACACCGCCTTTTGTCACAAGGAAAAACTTGAAGATGCACCCAGTTCATTGAAAGATCGAATCATTCATCAAACGTATGAGGTTCCAGTCAGGCCAATGATCCCTATTGTCCCGGAACCCGAAGCCTCATTGCATCTTGATATTTCTACTCACAAAACTGTGTCTGAAGCCGAGGATACAAACGTTTCCGAAGCTGAGGATACAAACGTGTCTGAAGCGAAGGATAAAGCAGCCCAAATGATTGAAGAAACAAGAAGTGCAAATATTTTGACTCCCGAGGTGATTCCAGTTGTCTCCTCCGTCGATGGCGCCCTCTCTGATGGCGACGTCAGCGCCTGAAAGGTGTGCCGAATAAAATCAACTGCTTCATATTCGCACCGATATTGCCGAAATGGTTTTGGCGTATGTAAATGAATCTGTAGTTGAAATATGTGATTAGTCGATATAATAAATGTTTAATTACTGTCTGGATATCAAGCTATACTACTGCTTAGTGCTACTTGTTTTATATATCATCATCAACTGATATTGCAACTCCTCAGTGTACACCCACCAATATACCCTCGGTTTATTTACTTCCACAGACGTTGCAAACTCATGTTAGACTCACCATCCTTCTTCATTACCTTACTAACTGCCATTTCAAAGTCCTCCTGCGTCACATGTACCCTCCGTTCTCTCAAGGCAAACATTCCGGCCTCAGTACATACAGCCTTACACTCGGCTCCGCTTGCATTCATCATCTTCTCGGCAATTGTGAATAAATCAATATTACGTAATAGATTCATCTTACTTGAATGGATCTTCATAATGGCTACCCGATTCTCGGAGTTGGGATGGGGGAATTCAATCTTACGATCAATCCGGCCAGGACGCAAAAGTGCCGCGTCAAGTATATCAATACGATTCGTGGCCATAATAACCTTGATATTTTGTGATGGTTCAAACCCATCCAATTGATTGAGAAGTTCGAGCATGGTACGTTGTACCTCACTATCCCCCCCACCACTTCCTCCCCCACCTCGACTTTGACCAATACTGTCAATTTCATCCATGAATATGATGCTTGGTGCCGCCTCGCGTGCCATGACGAATAATTCACGTACCATTCGGGACCCTTCTCCGATATACTTCTGTACAAGTTCGGCCCCGCTCACGCGGATGAAGGTACAGTCGGTATGGTGTGCCACGGCGCGTGCTAGCAGGGTCTTGCCGGTCCCCGGGGGGCCGTACAGTAGCACACCCTTGGGCTGTGCCACGCCTAAACTTTCAAATAATTCCGGATGCTTAATTGGGAGTTCGATCACCTCCTTAATTTCCATAACCTGTTTCTCGAGCCCGCCGATCATATCATACGTCGAATCGGGGACCGCCTCGACTTTCATCAATGAAACCAACGGATCCACCTTCGTGGGTAATATTTTATGTAACGTGTAGGAATCATTGCGCAATGCCACGCGTGTATTCGGCTTGAGGTCATTAATGTCAATATCCTTATCAATATCCACCACATATTTGCCCTCCGGATTGATCTTCACGAGCACCTTCTTTTGTCCCATTTGCTTGATGACCTCGCCGACGTACGATCCGGGCTCTTGGAGGTGATATAATTCCTCGCGCAACATGCGGACCTTGGCATTGAGTTCGTTCCGACGTGCCTTGAGTCGTTGGAGGTCGGAATTACGCTCGGAGATTGTCGTATTTAGATCGCCAATTTTGGACGAGTAGTATTTATCCATCCCCCCGGACGACGTCGACGATCCACTGCTACTGCTTGGCATTGTAGCGATTGAGGACATGGCGACTTGATACGATTATCGATTTTGTCGCTTCGCCTGACCTTGGCTTTTCGTAAGCGTTTTTTCGTGTTTGATTTTTTTGACGACGCCCAGGTCGCCTCACACTGCTCACACTGAACTTTGGTCCGCCACCATGCTGGCACTGAAGAAGAAGAGAGAGGACGAGGCGAAAGCCAAGGCCGGTGAAGAGGCCGCAATGGCCGCTGCTACTACTGGGGATGAAGTATCCCAAACTCCCGGGACTGCGCCAGCGACCAAGGTATCATTATTAGGCATTGGGGGGAAGAAGAAGAAGGCCGATGGTACAGGTGGGGCCACGGGGCAGAAGAAGCGTAGTCCGGGGGAGATACGGATCCAAAAAGGTGAGAAAATAATGAGAGTTATATATATATCTTACCACGACATGAGCGTACTGATGATATATATATATACTCTTTTCTTTTCTTCTCGTCTTTCGCAGATATTGCCGAACTTGATGGAGGTAGAGTTGCCAATATTGACTTTCCTAATCCAAATGACCTTACCGTCTTTGAGGTTACTATAACACCCGACTCGGGATTTTGGAAGAATGCAAAGTATAAATTCAAATTTGACATACCCGATCATTATCCACATACACCACCAAAAGTTCATTGCGATACTAAGATCTATCATCCAAATATCAACCTTGAGGGGAAGGTGTGTTTGAATATTTTACGCGAGGATTGGAAGCCAGTGTTAGATATCAATGCTGTCATTTACGGCTTGATCTTTCTGTTTTATGAACCCAATCCGGACGATCCGTTGAATCACGAGGCAGCGGAGCTATTTAGGAAGGATACCAAAAACTTTGAGAGGTTGGTACAACGGACATTGAGGGGAGGGATGATGGATGGAGTGCATTTTGATAAGCTAATCTGATGTGCACTCCCTATTTTAGCAGGAAGTATGGGATACTTCATGTTGCCAAACCAGTTCAATAATTTATTGCGGTTTGGGGAACTTTGACAATGAATTTGCCACGTCCTTGCGGTAAATTTTTATGTGTTGCCTATGTGAAAGTGATGCAAGTGGGACCAAAACTGATTGACTCAAAATAATCATCGATGCGTTGATTTGGTGTCATTAGTTTATTCATTTGCTCCAGAAGTCTAGTACCGATTCCCATTGATGAGATTGAAGAATTCAGCTCTTGTTTTCTGATTCGATTCGAAACATCCCCGTACACAGCTCGTCACAGTCTTTGCCCCTACTTGCTTTACCCCCCTCATAACCATACAGAAATGACTACTTTCAATGACTACCCCTACGCCAAGTGGTTCAAGAGCATCAACTAAGGCATCCACTATTTGTTGCGTTAGACGCTCTTGCACTTGCAATCGTCGTGCAAATACTTCGGCAATTCGTGCTATTTTTGACAATCCGATGACTATCAACGATGATAGAGTGTAATTAATAAATGGGCTGCAAGATTAGAAACGTGCATACACATAAAATAATAAGCATAGATAATGGCATCACGAGACGTTATGGTCTTACTCTTTCCGTTCGGGATGTATCCGACATGAATTACCCCAGTGAATGGCAACATATGATGCTCGCACATGGAATGGATACTTATATTCTTCACGATAACAATTTCTTTATGACTGTCTTCTGAGAATATAGCATTATTGAGAACTTCCTCGGCCGTGCGGGAGTATCCGGATGTCATGAAGAGTAACGCCTTGGCCCAGCGTTCTGGTGTTTTCAACAACCCCTCACGATCCGGGTCTTCGCCGATACATTTCAGTATGGTTTTGCATGCCGATGTCATTTGCTCGAGCTTATCATTATCAGTACTTGTTTTCCTCACCTCACCATGGCATGTTGTGTCGGAGGAAGATTCATCAAGGAATGGTTTTGTTGTTGTTGTGCGCCTCCTCTTCCTCGATAGCTCTAACCACAAACGTTCTTCTTCGAAAGAGAGTGAAGTATCCATACTATTATCCACCGAATTAAGTTCACTCTTCGGTGACGATGAACCGGAAGTAGTTGATGAAACCTCTGCGGGTGTCTGATACTGCATGGCGATGGATGGTGAAGGGTGTGTTGTTTGAAGTACGTCTAACACAGGTGAGGAGAAGAAGGGCAGCTTTTTCTTCATGGAGTGCAAAGAATCTACGACTTTGCAGCTTTCGATTGGATCTCGAACCTAAACAAAAAGATATCATCCAGGCGGACTACAATTTCTTCAAGGATATGATGATTTTACTTTTGATTAGTACTTGGATTTTACATGTTCCTCCAAGAGTAATTAAACATGAACATGAACAAAAGTAAGAATGCAAATCAAGTGGGTAAATTGTCATCCACGTTGTTGTAAGGGTTGTAGTCGAGCGTCGGAACTGTGGCGTAAGAGGTGGCATTGACGTTGGGCTGGAATTCGTTCTGTTGTGATTCCATTGCTGTCTCTGCCACGACTGGCAGCTTTCCTAATTCCTGTGTGCTCGTCACAGACGAATCAGCTTCCTCTGAATTGTTAATATAATCGAGCGTTGTTGGAATTGGGGGGGAAGCAGTAGAATTAATGATGGACTGAGCAAATTCGTTGTAAGCGGTGGTATTAATGGTGGCCTGAAATTCGTTCTGCGATTCAATTGTCATGGTCATATTGGTAGAAGCAGCAACAGGTAGTTGTGGCTCTTCTTGTACTTCAATAAGACTGTCAAGAGTTGGCGTGGCAGGTTCAAATGACGCCGACGGCTTCATTGATGGTACTGTAGTAGACTGAGTTTCACTACTTGAGGCATTGGTATTCGAAAAGGTATTGTTGCTTTCAGCATCATCGAATGCCTTGCTTAGAACAAGGCATGGCAAATACCCATTGCACTGTTCCTCATTTCCCTCATAACACGATTGCATCACCACATCATCCCCCATATCAGATAGAAGCATCATTTTGTCAAACCCCAACTGCTTCACAAGGCAACATAATCCATTGGTGCAAGCGTTGATGCACTTATCATATGCACTGACAAAGTTCGACGATATCAATTGGATGTTCTCTTGGCCAGAGCAGGCATCTGCAATTTCAAAGGAATGTGCTGGTGGGATGATCAATTGATGGACCTTGGACTTGGATGGTGTTGAATTATACGCTGGCGGGATGATCATTTTTGGTGATGGAGCGATTGATGGTGGCTTGGAGGCTAAGAAATTAGACGATGGTGACGTGAAACCGGTGACATTGTGTAATTGCGTCGAATTTGACGACATCATCGACATGCTCATTGACATTGACATGTTTAGTCCACTTGGTAACGTCACAACTGAGGGTGTGGCAATTGGAGCCAACGATTCATTTTCTGAAGCTAAAGGCTCTGTTGTATTAACCCAATCAAACAGGAATGGATTCCAATCCGACGGTGTGGTATAGTTTATTGGTGGAAGACTTGGCGAACTTGAAAGTGTTGATTGAAGACTCGGAGAGCTCGTCAAAGCCGCAGGAGATAAATGATTGCAGTACTTGTCATACTCATTGCACAACTTCTCATTGTCACCCCACCTACAATTTGAGAGAGCAAAATCACCGGTTGTTGTATTTATGTACACACCACTCGACAAGAGTATGAGCCCAATCATGTCATCTGCAACGACGTAGCAGCAGCGTGCAGCCACACATGATTCTGGACAAACTTCAGAGGGAGAGTTGGCACTAATCATACTTCGTCGGTGTGTATCAGAAGTGTCATTGAGAACAGGTTGACGTTCTCTCTCTAAGTTGTCAATTGATGGAGTGCCGAGGGTTATGCTTGCTGGAATTTCCTTGTCATCCAATGGGACATTTGCATCATTCCCCGTGACTGAAGCAGCGCATATTGCTCGGGGATCTCGAAGAATACCCTCTGTTGCACCCGGCCACGGATCGTGGACAACATCACAATAGGGACGGTATTTCTGGCAAGCATCGATATGGAGTTTGTCGTCTTGGTGAAGACATGATTGTCGATTTTGTGCATGAAGGCTTGGATAACAACATATACACGAGCACGCGTCTTTGCATGCCTGAAAGCTTGCTGGTAAGTTTCCCGGATTGCATCGTCCCTGAATGTCATCTGGAGGACCGAGCAAGTAATCAAAAGCGGTTGCATTGATGCTCGATGCGCTAATGTTGCCTCCTATTCCCTTGCCATCAAATACCAATAAGTACAAGCACGCCGCTGTCCCTGCTATCACCATAAGCACGGGTATTATGAGCATGCAAATGCACTTTCTTGAACATTTGTTTTTGGTACTCGGCTTGATCAAGGAAGGATTGTTTTGTGCTGCTATGCTGCAGTCTGCTGTGCTACGAGTATGCTTATTATTATATCCTTGTTGACTTGCCGGCCTATTATATGCATCACTATTACAGACAATACTAACATCATGCATCTGTTGGGGATAGGAGGTGCCTGTAGTGATTCTGGTATAATCATCGTCCCACTCAGTTGATCTCACTATATGTTTATCACTGCCATTGAAATTCCTGTGCATGATTAAATTACTATAGTAGCGACCTGATTCTCGTAAAGATCGTTGCTCTGGCACAGATGTTAGTGTTTTTTTACTTGGTCTTCGGCTGCCTATGACGTTATAGGCGGAGTCTGCAGATAACGAAGCGTCACCCGATCTCCTCGTTGGCGCTGTATATCTGCGAGGCATGGTTCTATGGGCGGAGATGGCAGGATATAACGAAGCTTCACTCGATCTCCTCGTTGTCGGTGTATTACTGCGAGGTATCAGATGATCCGGAGGTTGCTCCACGCGAGAAATTCCGGCGTTACCGGCAACGTTAACGTACATAGGTGGTTCCGTTGATCTCCTTGCTGAATGAGGCATTGAATGACGAGGCATTGAATGATCACCCATAACCATACGTTGCTCAAAACGAGCATTCTCGGTGGTAATATGTATTGGTGGCGCATGGTTAAATCGTCGAGGCACCGAATTGCCCGTAACAAGATCAGAAAGACCAATCTCGCTGTTGCCAGCTACTGCAACATACATTGACGGAGGCAAAGTGGGGCCACTAAGATGTTTTCCAGGGTCGCTGAAGGCTCTTTGTTGTCTCAGTCCCATCGACTCCCTCACGTCTTGGTAGCTTTTCCCTCCCCTCATCGTTAGACAGATGGAGAGGCAAGAAGGCACAGCACCAAAGCAACCGGCCGCAAAAAATAATGAGATGTCTCAATTTTTGGCGGGCTCACACAAAATAGGAAAATGAGGAAAAAGAAAGGTCCGATCTCCGAAATATTGTCTGCGTTGGGTCATTGTTCGGGTCATAATTGTTACAGAGACATCCCCCGAAATCATTGTCTGCGTTGGGTCTTGTTCGGGTCATAATTGTTACAGAGAGAAGTAAAACACTCTCCATGAGGGGATCGAACCCTCGACTTCGGGATTAACAGTCCCACGCTCTGCCAACTGAGCTAACAGAGAACGCAAATATATGACAAAATAATATATATATATATGTTAAACAACAATATTTGGAGTCTTTCTCGCATCGAGACGATTTTCGCCAACTATTTTTCGAGGCTCAGGAGGAGAGAGGAGGGAGTGAGTCGCCTATTAGGTAAATAAACGATGTTCACTAGAAAGCAGCAGAGCGGTGGCGCTGGGGTAACCGCTAGGCGTGCCCTAACCACCGTCCTTGAAAAGTCTGGCCTCGTTTGTGGATCATTAAAGGATACCGTTCAGGAAAAGCTGGCCGAGAATGAAATCGACATGAAGTGGGTAGAAAGTAATTGTCAAACAATTAAGATGCAGCTCGGTCAATCGATGGAGAAGCCACGGGAGCATATATTGAATTATGCCGAGAAGGCATGTCGTGTCGTTGATCCGACAATGTCGCCAGTAGGTTCTCCTAATACTCCGGGTGTACATCTGAAACGGATGTCGTTTGATGATGATGATGACAACACGCTTGACAATACAGTAGATGACACGGTTACTTCCGCGTCAGTAACGCTGGACGCCAGCCGGACACGGACATCGACGCGAGATGACTTTGATGATGAAACGACCATGGGGGAATCATCATCACTGCATACCCCACCAAAGAAACTTAGTCGATTTGCACAAATCTTGGCCGATGAGAAGAAACGTGAGGAGGAGAAGAAGGTATTGGAAAAGGCCATGGCAGATAAGATAGCTGCACAAAGATCAGCGGGGGGTGGCGTGGTTGTTATAGGATTGTGTCTTTCACGGAAGAACTCCATTTTGGGTCATCCAGACACCGTGACGAGACAAATGGCATTCGATTTCAATCAGCTACAAGATAGGGATTATGAATACGTCAGTTCGACGGATGATGGTGGATGGCTAGCCGGGGGTGGAGAACGGGGTGGGTCTCCAAAGTCAAGTGATACAAGTCGAAAAATTGCCGCGCCGGACCGGGTATACATTCCCATTATGGTAATTAATGCTGCCAATTCAGCTGTCGTTGACGAAATCGTCGCGGCTCTAGCGAATGGAGAGATTTTCATTCCAGAGGTATCAATACTGCCTGAAACGCTAAGTGTCAATGCGACTAGTCCACCAGATCTCGTGGTACGTTTTGAATGTGAGAAGAATGACGATACCCCTCCTGAGGAGTGGCCGAATTGGGGATTGGAATTCCTTCACAATCAGCTGTATGATTACTTTGCGCCCATGGGAGCACTTTGGTCGAAACGACCATTTCAGATCACACTAGCACGCAAGGTCCGATGGATGACGATTAAGCATATGAATAAGTATTTTGCCCGGTCCGAGCAAGTTATTAATTCATGGCGTGAGAAGGGACCACAGTATCTCCAACCGCCATACGCCGAAGATTCGTCACCGGGTGTCACGTTGGAAGAAATCACCAAGCCACATGGGATATACTTAATACGGAACGGTGTGCCAACGAATTACTTTGCTCCCAATTTCCATCCTCCATACACGACCAAACTGACACGCAGTCTAATCCAGAATGTCATTAATAAGAGTTGGGATGCGAAGCATCGAGATTGGCTGTCGAAACCAATTCCACGACCAAAGGGACCTGTTCAATACGTATCGTCTTTCATGGGATGTGCCAATTCAGAATCTTTGAGCCCTAGCAGTGTGCCACTGCCATTAGATGGCTTTGATTTGGTCGTTGATGCGAGAGATGTGAATGTGAGTCAAATAACAGATGGTAATGAAAAAAAGACTGACAAGAAGGGTGGTGAGAAAAAACAACAACGGCAGCTTTATGTCAAGCCGACTACTTCATCAACATCAATCCCGTCATTTGAACTGATTGATCGTCCGGATCCTAGTGGTACGATGGAAGAAACCGTGACTATAGGTAGCGCCGAAGATTTTTCTTCAGATCAAATCTTGTCTAGTCGTGAGCGGATATCATCGAATGAATCGGATAACAGTGTAACATCGAGTTTGAGGAGGGATAGGAAATCGGGCCGTGAAAAGCAGCAACAGCAACAGCGACCACCAACAACAGAAAGAAAAGATGTACGAGATCGAAGGCAAGATGAAAATGTCGAACGTAGCGCCCCGCCACCGAGAGTGAAGACACCAACAAATGGTAGCCGGCGATTGTACCCGCCACAAACGTCACCATCGTGTGAGAGTATGGCATATTCGTTAGATTCATCTATTCAACATTCTCATGGTCTACATCACAATTTTGCAAATATCAATATGAATGATGGCGGGGGATCGGTCATGACATCCGCGACTGAAAGTCAAAGTCTATTGAGTTATGTCACACGCTCAACTATGGCACCATCAAGATTCCAGGAAGAAGACGATGACAGAGAAGATGATGTATCACTTTCACTTCTCGAGTCAAAAAGCACAGTTTCAATTGTTCCAGACGATGACAAACTCTTTGCTATTGGATGGGCCAAGGCCTTGGATGCAAATAGCGGGATATATTACTACTTCACTTTAGACCGAACAAAGACAGTTTGGGAAAATCCATTAGATACGTCCACGTAGCCATATGATGATCAGTATCAATTTTCATCGCTACTATGATTAAGTTTCTGTCATATAATTATAAAAAGCCTGTTTAACTCTACCTTGGCCGAACTAGAATAGAAACTTCATTACGTCTCTTCCATGGTGGAGTAAAGGGATCATTGTACTGCGCAAGGACAACGGGAGAATCATCGACAGCACTCCACTCCCTGAGTAGGATGAAGTGAAAGTATTAGGAAAATTGTAAAGGTAGATTAACTACAGGACAAAAGAGAATGAAAGCTTTTGCATACTCACCGGTCAGTCTTTAGCAATTCTCGAAGCTTCTCAGCTCTAGCAGAAACATCTGACTTACGCCCAAGTCCAGGGAATGCCATGACAGCCCTAACAGCCTCCTCCACTGATGATACTTTCACTGAACTATCAGCAAGTGGTTTGGGTGCTTTGTTCTCCGGATCTTGCCAATAATCACTGGGCAATACAAAGCTCATTTTACGATTCGCTCCTTCCCCCTCTGAAAGGACTGGTGTTGTCATTTTCATAGCCTTATTTTCTCCATTCTTACCAAATAGGTATCCAGCCAATGCCCCGAACGATGATGCTCCTGGTAGTTGTGGATTAGTTAGTTTGGTTGCACTTTCGTAATCACTCCCGCTCGACTTGATTTCGTTCATGGTTACGCTACACACGGAAAACTTTTCATATTGTCGCACTTCAAAGCCCTTTTTGGTTGATAGCACTTCGTACTTTGGAGTTTCAAGTCCCGGCGGTGTCCTCTTGATCATTTCTTCAGGTGACAACGTCTTTACTTTGGTATCCTTTTTTGTCAATGTAAGCATTGAGGAGATGTCACCCGATTCTGGATTATTGGCCATATTCTGCAGTAGTATGAATAGTGACCGACGTGTTCTACGATCTTTGTTCTCATCTGTATCATTCTCAACTGTAGACTCGGATGACGGTGTTGGAGTTGACAATTCGAGTAGATCCAACAAACGACGCTGCCTCGCACGTCGAGAATATCTGGTCAATGGCAACCTTGTCCACCATGAAAGATTCTTCGGTGATGGAAGCATCTCTTTGAGATATTCATCCATCTTCTCGGTACCACGAACTTTGGTTAACATGGTAACAACATTCGTCGTTATTGTGGTGTCTCCCCTTAAAACATCGTCCATTAGAGATGTAAACGTAGCCTTCAGGTCTAAGCTCCTCGCCATAATCCGGCGCGACGGAGTCGTCGCCGTGAAGGACGTAACCGGTTGCAAGCATAATGCTGCAACCAACGAAGACAACAATTGCATGACTGTTACCCCTGTTTGCATACCGGTGGGTTCAAATCGAAGCCCCTGTCTTCGTCGAGGAGCAAGAGCAAAACGAGCAACAAAAGCGGAAAACGAATGAAGACGATGTTCCAGTTTTCTACAACAACGGCATTGTCGTTATTTCTATTGTCATGGCATAATTACATCCATATTCGTACCACGGACGGATTTTCTACTTCGTCTGACACGTCAAGATTGCTGCATCTTCGTCCACTGAACAGTGAAGTTCAAACATCTAGCCTAGAGGGATCATTATCAGGATCATTATTGCACGAATATATACTCACCAATCACAAACCATTGGGATGTTCAGTCGAAGAAAGTTTAGCCAAGGAGGAGGAGAAGGATAAGAATTATGTATTTGTATCCGATGTGAATAAGGGTGGCAATGCCGACAAGGTTGGTATACGTGTGGGGGATGTAATAGTACAATTATCAGGAACGTTTGATGAAATCGTAGATGTATCTGGGTTAGGAATTGAGCGCGTACGTTCCCTCGTGGGTGGCAGGTCAGAGGACCGACCTTTAGTTATTGTTGTTGCTCGAGGCTCGGATGTTAAGGAACGTCATGAACTGGCTTTGGTCGAGTTATGCATTATTGGAGATGATGCCGAAATAGCCGATTGTATTACATCTATATATTCAGGTGATTACAATGATGTAGACATTAACAACGACAAAATGGCAGTGTGTGATGAGGAAGATGGGAGTGAGTGCATGATTGATTCCATATGGAAGACATGGACGGAGGGCATGCCAGAGTCGGAAAGGGAGGACGATGATGTGATAGAAGAAGAAAAGTTTGAAAAGAAGAAGATTGATCCGTGGTCAAGTCGTTCATCACCATCAGGAACCTATGTACGAGATCCTACGACTGGTCAGATGGTTAATATTGACGAGTAGATATAGATTTTTAATTCTGGTCCTTATACTATCAAGCATTTCACTTTACTCTATTCTTCCACGACAACATATCTCAACTTTTTGCATTTTTTGTCGGCGTACAACTTCTACTCCACAGAGCGGGCAAATTCTTTGCCTTGATGGGGGATTTGTCTTTGCCCCATCTTTCATCAAAAGAGGTTGGCACTTTCTCCTCAATCAGTTTATAAAATGTATCCACTGGTAGACCTCGCCACAATCGGTCTAGAACTGCATCATTCAAATATCCAGACTGACAGCATTCTTTGAATGCTTGTATTATAACTTTTGTACGTACTTCACAAGGTGGCAATAATGTAGTGCATGCCTTTATCATAAATGCAAATGTAAAGCTATCTGGATGGATATTTGGGTCGACTTCACTTGTTTTGCGTAGTTCTTGAAATGCACGAATTGCAACTTTAAACGATGATTGTGGATTGTCAGTATCATGACTGCAGCAATTTATTATATAGTTGTACGTGTATGAATTAGGAGGATTACCATTCTTCTTCATTTCGTCAAGTAATGACCATGCCATTTGAGAATTACTCCGACATTCACCAGACAGTATATCACCTGATCCATTCTTTAATGGTGAATAAACCAGTGACATGATGACCGCAGTATATATTATGATGGATTATGCTTAATGAGCCACTAATTGTCATCATTTTCACTTTTTCCCTCCATTATTTAATCATAAAATTATTTGTGTGCGCTTAACAGTAAAAATCCAACAAGGCGCACATGAAAGTTTTCAGTGATCATCCATTTTTTGTCATGTGTGTCTTCTCGCGGTTGTATCAGTTATCTGATCCTCACAGTTCCAAGAACTTCACGGACCCTCCCAGTCCTCACAGTCCTCGGTTTGCTCGATACTTGGATCCTAACAATCCTGTACACGTTCTATATGTGCTTGATCGGTTCAAGAAATTCCGGGATGCTAAGTCAAAGCATGAACTTCCGGAAGAGTTTCACAAGTTTGGCAATACAGACTACGCTCAAGATGAGCAAAAGAAGTGGAGCGATTTCAAGGCATTGCAGGAGATGGTAGCTCGATACCCCGGCATTTGTGAAGTGCATACCTTTGATACATATGCTCCGACGTTTGCCCATGTGATTTGGATTTTTGTTGGGCATTTTCCTCTTCACAGCATACGACTCGATGGTGAATTCAACTTTCTCGAGCCGTCACTGAAAGCCTTTCTAGATGTGTGGATTCGGATTCTTGCGGCGAATGGCTTCAACTACGGCGTGGCCAAGTGCTTGATGTACAGCTCTGTTCTCATCGTCGATGTACTTCCTATCATTGGAACTTCATCGTTTGGGGAAGGATGTCCAATGTATACATCGCTTTGGAATGAGTCCCGTCCTTTAGTGACTTCGATGTTTCGCACATTGGTGAACGACTACTGTGTCAATGCCATTGGTTGCGTTACTATGGGAGTTATAAAACAAAAATGAGACTAAGGAACAACATCAACTGCAAATACAATCAAATACGCACCGTATGAACTCCACTCAAAGTTCATGGCAGTGAGCTCTCGAACTGTCTCCGGAGACAGCGTATCATCATTTAACGATTTACGAAGAAACGCACAAATGCTATTCGTCTTTCCATAATTAAACCCTTTATTATCAATTTGGTGTTTGATGACAGGTTTAATCTCCATCCATTTTTGATTTGTTGAGTTTATCCACTTAGTATTTTCTCTGGTAAAGGACAACTGCTCTATACGATGAGGATTCGAAACAGCCACCTCCTCCGCGACAGGCTGCAAAGCCACCTCCTCCACGACAAGTGGCAAGGCTTCACTCGCCAACGCAGAATCCCTCGTACGACCTCCACTGACTGCCACCAAAGTTTGCGTAACAGCATTGTCAACAGGAATGACGGTTACCTCCTCGGCCAATATGACAGCAGCATTCTTCGTGGAGGCAGCCTCATCGCAGACTGACATGGTTGTCTTGCGCTTTCGTCCGGAACGACGTTGTTGCAAGTCGACCGCTAATGCTCCATTGGCTTTGGCTACCAATGCCTCCTCCGGTGCGGGAAGATCAACGACGATTGTCTCCTTGTCCAACTCGACATCAGCGGAGACAAGCGTATTGGGATGAATCGTCCTCCCTCCCTCCTTCTCATCAGCGGCTGAATAGTCATCCATCATTATCATTCTGAGGCAACGTCGTATCTGAGCCTTTGCATCACTTTGTCCTTGAATCCACTGCCTTGCTTCATCCTTCCCTTGCTCATTCATCTTTGCCACGAAAGGACGCTTGATTAGCGCGCGATGTTACAGCCTGGAGTTTTTAAAATTGACACCACAATTTTCTCCCTAATTAATCACAGGATCATCGTATACCGGCGAGGAACACAGAATACGGTAGCATATATTGCACCGACACAGAACAATGGTTTCATTGTAACATCTCCTCCTTCGTACTTTGCAATGACAGCTCGGAGTAAACGAAGTGCTACTGAGCTTGCCTCGGGTAGTCGGCTGTTGGCGAATGCATCAATAACAATAGAGTAACAAACCAAATCTGGTTTGACAGCATCTCGTTGCTCTACATGGAATTCTGATTGATTGATGTCGTTAGCATTGACTAGAACATCCGCCTCGTAATATCGCTGCTCCATTTCGCTAAGTAAAGCTAGAGCCTTCTTTGCACCGCCAGCACTCTTGGTCTTCGCATGTGCCTTAAGTACTGAGCTATAATGTTTGACATTTGGCCATATTTCGGTATGTCTTACTTTGTGCAATCTCTTTTGTCGAACAATATCAGTACCCTTCTCAATTTTACTGACATCAACATCTTCGATTCTACGACGGAGGAGGGCCTCGGCGTAATCGGCCGCCTCTTCAAATCCAGGACGACAAAGCTGAACCCACGCATTTAAGAGAATGCTGTAAGTGTATGGATCGGGAGGTATACCCATATCGAACTCCATATGGTCTAATAATTCTTGACCATGGAACATTATTTGTTCATTTTCCCTCTTTTCATCATAGTTCAACTGAGCAATTTTTGGTGGCATGCGGCTGTTGTCGATCGTCTGGATGCGGGCGAGGATGACGATATTATATGGCGTAGCATCCTGGTTGAATCCTTTCTTTCCTGCAAAGTTTTCCATCTTGGATAAAATGCTTTCGGCTCGATCTGCGTTTACAATGCGTTGTTGTTGGGGAAGGTATTTGTTCATCTTCTTATTTTGGTTTCCTCCGACAGATGAAGGATCATGTTTAGCCCAAAGAGCGATGCACGTTCCAAATGCACGAGCCTCTGGTACAAAATCAGGCCCTAGATCCCCCTCATTGTACAAATCAAGCATTTGGTTGAGAATCTTTTCTGCATTTGGAGCATTGTTGTTCTTGGCATGCACCGCGATGCAGCCACTGAAGGCAATGGCCATTTCTTTTATGTTTATCATAGATTGTTCGATCAATCGTTGCAAGACATCTTCTGCAATATTTGCAGCCGATGGAAGGTCGCTTATTGAAAGCGCCAGTATCACTGAAGAATAACAGCTCGTAGGAACAAAAACGTATGAATGGGTCTCAGCTAGTCCCTCAAATTTGCATAGTAACTCATGAGCACGATTAACAGCATTTTCAACACGACTTTGTGTCAATGAATCATAATTCGACGTCGTTGGATTGATTGGTGCTCCAGTAACTGCATATCTCCCCCATCCCTCTAAGAGACAGCGATATCCATGAACCAATGCACGCGTAATCTTATCTTTACTCCATCCGTTATCACCAGCATATTTCGTGTTCGTGCTGTTGTACTCAGCTTCTAATATAGAAAGTAAAGCCTCTGCCTCGGTTAGGAACCACTCAGGTGTATGTCTGTCCTGTTGTTTCCCTCTTTTATTCATATCTATGCCAACTTCTTCGGCTAACAAGTGAATTGATTCGTATACTGATACTCTTTGCGATTCTAATGGAGCACATCCACGGTACGATGAAAGTGCATCTATGACATGAGCATAGGTTATTGCATCCGGAGGGCACAACTTTTTCCGTTCGCGGTCAGTAATATTATCCTGTGATACAGGGGACTTCATCAATTGCAACCATAGCCAAGCTTTATATGCAATACCAGCACCTTCACTGCCAACTGTTGTTGTTTGCTTTCGTTTGAATCTTCTACTTTGTAAAGCAAGTCGTTTTAATAATCGATTGTACATGTCAGTAGATGGACATATCTCTATCGTCCAACTTTCCCGATGACAAAGTTGCAACTGAAGTTTAAGCAGCTCCTCAATTTTATCAGCTGGTGTTAAATATTGATACTGTGATTCCTCATCCCACCCAATATTATTACTATACCTCAAACGACCAAATGATCCAGCGACCAAACTAAATGTTCGTTTGTCCGGACAGACTGTCTTACCGTCACTGCGTTGTCGATTTTCTATCATACGATTCAGCATCCGCTCGGCAGATCGAGCACAACTTGGATCCTCGAAGGGAGAGGAGGAGTGCTCACGTCGTCGATGTCGTATCGACGGTGGGATCGATAGAGCGAAGAGAGTGCGTGCTATGTCATAGTTAAATGGAATAGTTTCCGAGAAGGCATTGGTTTTCTCCAGATCAATTGACGATTGATTAATCGAATGCAATCGGAAGACAATATTATGATGTTCATGTATATTTGAGGTTGCTCTCGGCGCTGGAAAAGTAAAGCAATATGGAATCTGTTGAAGATAAGTCAACATAAATAAGAGTGCATGTGAACGTGAGGACGCTCTGTCCGATGTAGGCCTCATTTTAATGAGGAAGAGAAGTAGTTAAGAGTATTCTGCCCCTCGTGCAGGCGTCCAGCGCCCGCCATAATTTGCAAAAAATTGGCGAGCTCCTCATCACCTCGATACGATAATACTGAAACGTTACTGGGGTGGTTGGGCGTCGCAAGTAGATGGAGCGGAAACCCATGCCTTCGATAACCAACAGAGCGTGGGTGCCAAAAGAGGCCCCCCACTCATTTCAATCAACTCCTAATGACGGCGGTCGACGGCGTAACCATACTGAAACAAAGGGCGTTGATACTCATACAAGACGCATCTCACGTATCTCAGATCGCGTTGAGAATGTTGGAGCGAGATCACCCCTTGAAAAACGGATATCGCGGATCGCACGGATCACATCGCAGGTGGCAACGGGAGCTGCAAAGAAATGGGTATCAGAATCATCGATGCCCACCAACAACTCTCTCAAACGACAGATAAGCCGCCCGTGGGATCTTCCCTCGTTGAACTCACCAGGAACATACATCGCCGGTAAAACTAGATCGACATCGACTACCACCAACCAACGGAGATCTCAAACAACTGCTGGCAATAATGTTTATAATAGTAGTAGCCCTCCATCATTGAGTAATAAGTCCGATAGCACAGATTCTATTGCAAACAAGACTGCACATCAATGCGTAGCCCATGCCTCCAAACGTCAAGCCGCTGCCAAGGCTGCCATGAATGCAACATCACACATATCCAATATTCTACGTGACTTGATGGGAGATTCTAATCGAGCACTGGCAGTGGCTAGACAATCACAAGTAGAAGCAGAGGAGGCGGCAGCAAGGGCAGCGGGTGCGGCGAAGAAGGTGAAGGAAGTGAGTGACCTTGCAGCGAAGGATATTGAACGTGCGAATTTAGAATTAGAAGAGGCCAATGCTCAAGCAGAGGAGGCACGAGAATTCTTAAAACGCGTACAGAGCATATCATCTAGTGGCAGCAGACGAATGGATGAAAATGATTATACCATTCGGAATAATGTACATCGGACAATCCCCGAACGAGTTCGAATTAGTATTGATGCAAATGAAGAGAGACATATGACGACACGGCACTCGAGTGCTATCAAATATCCACAATCGCCACGCAAAACATATGGCGCCCCGTTATCCCCCACTGGAGTGAAGAAACAGAAAAGCGACAATAATTGGTGGAATGATTCAGTTCGGGAACAGCATAATTTTTTACGTGCTCCACCGCCTTCGGCAGCAGTGGCTTCTAGTACCAATCTTAATTCTTCATTTATTGAACCAATACGAAGTTTCAAAGGACATACCTCTCCCGTGACACAAGTGGTTGCGGTAGACAAGTGCCGTTTTCTATCCTCTTCGTGGGATACAACCATCCGACTTTGGGATGCTGATACAGTAGAATGTACACGTACCTACTGTGGACATGACGATTGGGTAACAGCCATTCAGGTCCTAGATAGCAAGCACTTTATATCAGGATCAGATGATCGATGTGTCAAATTGTGGAGCTTTGATGCAGAGGTTTGTCTACGTACATTTACAGGTCATACAAGCTTTGTGAAATCTTTAGCACCCATTGATAGTGATAGATTCCTCAGTGGTAGTAGAGATCGAACAATAAAACTATTTTCCGTCTCACGTGGTGACTGTTGTCAAACATATCAGGGTCATACGGATGTCATATCGGCAATAGCGCACATGGGATCCAATAGATTTGCGTCAGGATCGCACGATCGTCAGGTCAAAGTATGGAATATTTCATCAACATCCTCCTGTGAACAAACTCTCGTGGGACATGGTGGTGTAATAAAGGCCCTTGCTGCGGTGTCAGAACGTGAACTATTATCAGGATCAGATGATAAAACGATACGACTTTGGAATATTATTGATGGTATTTGTATACGTGAATTCGGATCAACAAAGAATGCATTAGTCTTTTCGGTGATACATGTTTGTGAAGGATTCTTCTTATCCTGTGGTGGAAATAATATAAAGGTATATAACATTCGCACGGGTAAGTGTGTGAAGTCATATGAGACACCACGTGTGTCATTGGCGGTGGCACGTTTGGGCAATGAACGTTTCGTCACCGGCTCTGACCATCAGCTTCATCTGTGGAAATTCTGAGGCGATATTGTTATTCGAAGTGTGAACTAGAGAGTAAATGTATGAATGATAGTGTATTACTTTTGTTTATTGTACCTCAATTGGTCTTCAAGTTTTTTTATTGCTTCTTGCTGTTTGATATCATTAGGTTCATTCCTTCCGATAAGTATTTCATCTCTCAAGAATTTGCTCACTAATGTTGCATGTCTTTCTATTGAACATGTTGTAGAGTCATGATCTGTCATCTGCACTATTTCATCATCAATACTTGTCGGCGTCGTTCCCAGGAGCAGAAGCGTCGATTCATCGATTGCAGCTTTGGCACACAGTGAACCTAAATATCGACCAATACGAAATGCATCATGGAATGATTGTTGATAACCAATAGAAAATCCCTCTTGTAATTTCTCTTCCTTCGTTTCATCATAACCATCAACGTAGGATAAGGTTTGTATTGATCGTTCCTGAGATCGATATTCTGCCTTCGTCACGTCGTTGGTATTGTTATTACATGAATTTCCTACGAATGATCCAGCGTCGTCTGATTTAGACGATTGGTCGCCATAGAACTCATCATCCGAATCGGCATTATCCATTATCAATCGACCTGAAGGAACTAAGGACTTTCCCGCTCACTGAAATGAAAAGTGTTAGAGGAGTCGTTTTAGACTCAGCGTCTCGGCGGGAAGCCAAAAGAGGACAATCCACGAACCGGAAGGGAGAAATGAGTCGCGCTTCTCATCAATAAGCAAAAAATAGTAAAAGAAATCTAAACGTCACTATCGTTAAGTATATTTTGTCACTATTCGGACCAATCGTGTTTCTATTTGGACAAAAAAACTGTGTGGGCCTTCGGACGGTGTTCCAAAACGACTCCGAGGGAGAAAGAAAGAATGACATTAATAGAACAATGCAGCCGTCAATGCCACTAATCTTCCTCCTGGCATCACTCTCCGCCGCCGCTGCCTCCTCCTTCCCGTCTGCATTCGTCATTGATCCTCGACGGCGTCACAAACTCTCAACGAGTCATCAAGTCCACCCTCCGTCCATCAACAATCTTCGTAACATTCGTGGAGGAGGTGGTGGTAACAGCAACTTGATGATGGCTGTTTCTCCCACAGTCGCAGCGGCTGCTACTGCGTTCACTCAAACAATCTCAATGGGCACACCTCTCCAGGCCATGATGGCACTATATGCAATATCCGCCGCGACTGTCATACCTCTCACGTGGTGGCGAACTGGATACTCATTTAGTGTCGGCTATGGTCTTAGTGTTGCAATGATGAGTCTTGCTCTGTTAACTACCTTTACCAGCAGCGTCAACAACAGTAACATTGCATCATTGTCGAAAGTGATATTCTCATCACCATCTCACTTTACAACAGTAATTGCATTACTCTACGGTTTACGCCTAGGCGCATTCATTTACATACGTGAACAGAACGTACAAGAAAAGAAAAATCAATTTGCAGCATTGGATAAGACTTCACCTATTAAACGTACCCCGTTGGCCTTGGGTGTTTCGTTATTGTATGCTTTCATGGTGTCACCGGTAATGTTCGCACTTCGTGCTGCTACGACAACTACAACTAGCATTATTACTTTGCCCAAGAATAATATGTTGGCAATGATGCAAATGGTCTTTGCATACATGGCTGCATTTGGGATGATACTGGAATCTGTTGCCGATCAGCATAAGTACATTGTCAAACTTAACAGTAGGAGCAATAAAATGGAAGATGCAGTATTTGTTGGACCAACTTCGTGGTCCTACACACTATGTCGTCATCCCAACTATCTTGGTGAAATATTACATTGGATTGGACTATTTGGTACCGGATGTGTTACATTCTCCTTCAATCGTACCTCCATAACACCATGGATATGTGGTATATTAGGATTATGGGGGATATTAAGTATAATGTTTGGTGCAACATCAAGGTTGGATAAAAAGCAGACTGAAAAGTATATTGGACAGATCAATTATGAAGAATGGAAGAAAAGGGTGAAGTGGTCAATTGTTCCATACATTAAATGAATATAAGTATAAAAAAGCATCGATCATAATAATTGATGTCGTCTTCTCAGGAGTGTCTACTTCTACAACGTTGATTTTTTAGAAGAATTTGCTAGCTATTTTTTTTAATGTGCATTCATCTTACAGGTAATGGTTCTAGGATTTATACGAAGGGATTTGGTCTTTTCAAATCAACTACTTTTGCCATGTCCTGTGCTTTCTCTTCATATTGCTCACATTATACGATGAATAACATTTTTGATGTAAGCGTCTCTTGCTTGGCTTCTCAGCCACTACTGCCGCCACCTCCTTCCCCTCTGCTCATTGATCCTCGGCGGCGTCACAAACTCTCAACGAGTCGCCGTCAATTCCACCCTCCTCCCGTCAACAATCTTCGCAGGTGGTGGTAATAAGTTAAAATTGCATCGATAAATAATCGTCACCATGAGTGTCTTTACAAGTGCTACACGTGCCTGAAGAGTTATTTGTTAGCTATTTTTGCAATGTGCATTCATCTTACAGGTAATGTTCCGTTGTGCTCTCTATCAACAAATTTGTTCCCTGAGTTGTCACCATGAAGTGGAACAATACCTTGCTCACGAGCGAGCTGTGAATACAAGCCCCCAGATTTTAACAATTCTTCCGGATGACCCATTTCTACTACTTGACCCTGCTCTAAAACAACCACCTTGTTCAATCCGAGAGAACGTACCACCCCTAATCTATGCGTAATCATTATCATACACCGTGTTCGTTTCATTACACTCAATAGTGCACTAATAACTAACTTTTCACTCTTTGAGTCAAGTGCAGCCGTTGGTTCGTCAAGTAAAAGAATATTAGGTTGTCGAACGAGCGCCCGTGCAATCGCTACCCTTTGCCGTTGACCTCCAGATAAGGTTCTACCCCCATCCCCGACTCGACTGTTGAGCTCTAGGCCCAATTGATTATCTTCGCCAGTAACAGGCAAACCTGCCAAGGAGAGAGCGTCGGTAACAGCAACTCTATATTTTTCGCTGTAACATTTGCATCCACTTTCTTCATCAATGCTGTCTTTCTCTATACCATAAAGTACATTATCCATGAGTGATATTGGGAACAATTGCGGCTCTTGCTCGACAACGCCTATCTTTGATGCAATCTCTTTTCGTGACATGTCCTTCAAATCAACACCCTCCACGACACATTTACCAGACGTTGGATCATAGAAACGAAGTATTGTTCGGAGCATGGTCGTCTTTCCTGAACCACTTCTTCCAACGATGGCAACATTGTCGTGTTCATTAACTACCAGATCAACTGCTTTTAATGCAGGCTTTTCCATCGCGCCGTAAGAGACTGTCATGTTTGACATTTGAATCACGGGTTGTTTCTTATTCATTCCATTGATTGCAGCCAGCTCCAGTTGATTTTTATTCATTCCATTGATTGCAGCCAACTCCAGCAGCATATTGGTCACAGTTTGTGGATCACGAACAGCAGGGACACGTCGTATCAAATCAAAAACATTTGTACTTGCTCCGATGGCAGTTTGAATCCTAGCCCATTGATCACCAACTTCATTCGACGATTCGAGTACAAAATTCACGTAGAACAAGAATGATGTTAGCTGCGCTCCAGACAATTCTCCTGATCGACCCATCGCCCAACAACTTAACAGCAGTAGACACTGCAACATTGCTTGCAAGGTATCACTGACAAACTTGTGACAACCGTACGACCACGCTTGTACCTCCTCTAGCTGTAATGCATCAAACTGGGATGATTCATACTTATTCGTCTCGGCCGACACCCCATTAAAGGCACGTACGGTCTCACTCATTGAAAATGATGTTTCAGCAAGAGCGCTCGAGGTAGCAAATAATTTCTGTACTCGTTCAGCTAAATACTTGGTGAAATCTCCGTACACCATTGACACGTATGCGACTAGAACAATACCAGCAAATGCAACCATTGCTAATTTCGGTTGTATTCGAAGTAAAAATACCGAACCAAAGAGGAATTGTACTAACTGACGTAAAACAATATTCACATGGAATGATATGACCATCCCAATTTTGTTCACATCATTGTTTAATCGTGATAGGAGGATACCACACTCGGTATCATCAAAGAATGCAGCCTCTTGCAATAGTAATGTACGATGGAGCTTCACACGTACATTATAGTTGGCACGTGTACCAGCAATCCAAAACAGTGCACCACGACAGCCGGTAAATATCGCCTCAAGGATGGATGATAGTGTCAATCCACCCACGGCCCACAGTAGTTTCCTTCGATTCGGATCTGCCGATGCAATGCAGCTAATACAAGAGCTATAATAGTACGGTACGACACTTGTCATGAATGCACCAATGATTAAATATCCAAATGCAGGTGTCATCATTGATGAATCATACCCAACAAGACGGATGAGACTTTTGCGTGATTCATTGAGTTTATGCCATTTCCCCAATCTATTCTTCGTCTTTGTTGTTGATGATAATGACGCTGGTATTTTTGTTTCATCGCTTAAATCTCTAGTCGACTTTCGTGGAAATGCTACCACCTGTTTCAAACGATCACGTAATCGTCGTCGATTGTCACGTCCTTTACTAGTTTGTGCACGTTTTTCCATTATCGTATGTGCAACGAATCGTACAAAAAAGGCCAAACTCTCGGATACCTTCATCGTTCGTGGTTGAAATTGATTTGCCATATAATACGGATCATCACTGTCAGTAGAATTATCGCCATTCATTTCGTCAGGAATTGTCGAGGAATGTAAATTTGTTCGATGATCATTCACCCGTGTTCTTGTCAACACACAGGCATGATAAGATGGGTGGTGGATGCGTTGACGACTCCTTCTTTGCATTCCCGCATCCGATGGAAGGTAGGCGTCGACGACGAGCGTAACACATGGCAGGATAACGAGGGAAGCTAGCAGTCGTCGTCTCATTGTTCCGGGGCCGCGCCGGCTCCCTTCCCCTTCCTGGTGTTCCCGCTCTCAAACACACCCAAGTCGTGTGAAATCCCATGCCGGACATGGACTGTAGTCTGACGGCCGCGAGCTCTTCGTGATCTGCTAACGCTTCAGGGCTTATTGCTATCTTTGGATTATATCCAAAAGATCTTCATCTCGTTCAGATCGTATCGGTCTCTCGAGAGTCTCGGTTGGTCAACGGTCACGGTCGTCGTCCAGTCCTCACGGCGGTATCGTCGTAGATTAAATAACCACATGTCGTCAACCACAACTACAGCCCAGGGGAATGTCGGCATAGCCCTAGCTCTAGTCTGTGGTGCAGGTGCCGCCACTGCAATCGGGGCATCAGTCGTATTCTTCCCGTCACTTGTAAAACTCACCTCCCGACGTGTGCTGGCTGCATCACTGGGTCTGTCTGCGGGAGTGATGACATATGTTTCTTTCGTTGAAATATTTCAAAAGTGTATTATTGGGTTCATTTCATCATTAGTCAATTTAGATACTATGACCAAGGAGGAAGTAATAGAAAAGGAAAATTTGGCATACATCTATGCTACGTTAAGTTTCTTTGGCGGGGTCGCTGTGATGCTAATTATTGATGTCTTAGTTCGATTTTTTAATGGTGAGCATACGCCACATCATCACGATTACAATCAGAATAACACAATAATAGCCAATACCAATGGGGCCAATAATTTCGCAGTCCCCCATTGCGTTGGTTGTTCGGATGATCCGGTGGCTGAATTAAATGAATGGCAACAACGGGCCGAGCAGGAGCTTCATGGACTACAACAAAAACAACGGGATGATACGAATACAAACACGGGTGCATCATGCTGTTGTGATGATGAGACAAATAGTGGTGGATCATCAATGAAAGATCAGGATGGCAATAATAGTGACAAATTAGAAAACAATATTCATCATGTTACAATAAATGGAGGTATGGACGAACAAAGTAATAACAGAGTAGTGGTAGAGAACACACCAAAGGATAGTAGTGATGCTCATCAATATGAACAACGAAAACTTGTAAAGATGGGTGTTAGTACTGCCGTGGCAATAGCATTACATAACTTCCCAGAGGGATTAGCAACCTTCGTTGCCGCATTAGATGATCCAAGTGTGGGTGCCATCCTTGCCGTGGCCATTGGTATACATAACATTCCCGAGGGGTTGTGTGTGGCTCTTCCGATATATTATGCCACCGGTAATCGATGGAAGGCATTTATGTGGGGGTGTTTGTCGGGAGTGTCAGAACCAATTGCGGCCCTGTTGGGATGGGCTGTGTTGGCACGGGCCATGTCAGATCAGGTGTATGCGATACTTTTTGGGTTAGTGAGTGGGATGATGGTAATAATATCGTTAAAAGAGCTGATACCCACGGCACATAGATATGACCCAGAAGATAGTGTCGTGACATATTCATTGATTGCTGGTATGGCAATTATTGCGCTGTCACTTGTACTCTTCAAACTTTGAGCAATACGAAGTAGTTTCCTCAATAATAAGTGTAAATCGTTTGTTGCGATAGACTTTTCAATAGTGTGCTTACAGCATATCTGAGGTACTAGTTTAGGATTATTTATGAATATGGTATGTATTCTTTCTCATATGAAACGACGGCAACATCTTGACAATCTCTCTTCACACTATCCGTCTCGCATTGAACTTCAAGCCCAACGAGAGACTTTACCAGGCATCAATCCCATCCAAAGATACGCATCATCTTGATGCATATCAACCTTATTCTGCTGCGAGATATCAATACCCCATTTCGGCTCTTTGTGCAGCGTGCGCTTTCTTCCACTCTTCCCGGCGTCGTTTCTTCTGCAACCATTCACCGTCCTCCAATTCCATCCATTGATACGCAATATCTTGCTCCATATCAACCTCACCGTCGTACTTCACTTCCAGCAATTCTATTGCGTCATGGATCACGTCCCCGAGTACCCAGCGCCGTCGCGTTTTGGGCGTCATATCATCATCGGTAGGGGCACGCTCTGGCTGTGCATCCTCGAGGCCCGCGTTCATCAAAAATTCTTCAATATCGTCATCATCGAAAAAAAATTATATTGATCGGGCTCGTCGTCACTAATTTCGAATCAAGGCCCAGTGAGCGTGATATCGTGTCCCCACAATGTTCGGTCAAGAGCACAATGTCAAATGGATGACGATTAGGTCCAGCAGTGAATTCGCCCCTGACTTCTTTGTCACTGGTATCTCGGTCGATATCTGAGATATCTGAGCTGTTAATGTACTTACTATTCACGAGCACAACGCCGGTACCAATTTGTGCAGTGAGAGAATCTAGACGACTTTGTCCGAATGTAGTTAGAATTCGCAGTTCGTTCATGATGTGCTGAACCTGATCGTGGCCTTGGCCTGCTCTTGCCACGAAGGATCCGTCGTAGCATTTCTGGTTCTCTTTGTCGACATGATTACGTGATCCAAGGTAATAATGACAGCGAGATCAATCCAGGATCGTAGAATCCTCCTCCTTTATGAGGAGGTGGAACAATGACGATCGACGTATTTACGTAAATTATAATAGAATAGGTTTGACCCAACCAAACCATCGGCCTCATCTTCTCGACATTGCTAAAGCAAAAACAAGGACTCTGACGAATCCGTGGTTGAGGAAAGTGTGGTAGCTCAAAATGAGCAGTAACGATGATAATAACGACGATGCCGGAGAAGAATCTCAACGGAATCAGCAGGTGCATCCTCAGGTACAGTGTGATACAAACACTCTCTTCGTTGGCGGACTCCACCCAAGAATAGGTGACTTGAATCTTCATAAATTATTCTTACCCTATGGAAAGGTTGTTCGGATACATATCGTGTCACATAATTCCAATGATTTTCCAAAGCATCAGAATAATAATAACCACTCAAGAACCGCAATCCCCACGAAATACACCACAACTGGTTTACAACAATCAAAAGGCTATGCATTCGTAGAATATACAAACATTGCGTCGGCACGTCTTGCTATATCACGACTGGATGGACGACAATTAATGGGAAGATCATTGGCCGTTCGTCCATCGAGGAAACGAATGAGTGACCAGGGTAGTGGTGGGGGAGGAGAGAAAACAGGAACGAAAGCGGTATCAGTGGAGGACTCACGACGAGAATATACTGCAATACAATCTAAAATTGAAGCAGTGAAGCGAGCTATTGAGCAAAAGAAGAAGGCGGTATGAGGATGGATGGAGAAGGATCGAATGAATATAATTTTTTGTGACTACATTGAAAGTATTAGAGTTTCCAACAGTACATGTAACAATTTTTTTGTATGAACTGTCAGTACTGATTACAGCCTAAATTTCGTTCGTCATTTTATTCAATTGATTAACATTTCATTTACATCTTCCAGCATATTTTTACGGTTTCTCCATGATCAATATTTTTGATTTCTCCCAAGATTCATCTTTACCTTTTTATTGATAAGAAGGTATGACAAACCCTTTATTTCAACTTAGTTTTCAATCCCCACTCCCCTTGTATCTATACTCTTCTTGTACCCTATACGGTTCGGTTAATATCCAATTCTTCTTCTTCTTTAATTCTCGATCACAGCATCGTTTATAATATGCAATGAAGGTCCGGCATTCGTCTAATGGATTGTCATTTGGCTTTGGCAATTTTGACATATCCACATCCTTTCCATCCACCACCCCTTCCTTATTATTTTCGTTATTATTACTCAACTTCTTAACCCTCTCTGCCTCAACGTCGGGATAATAACTCTTGGCATAACCCATCTTTTCCATATCGCGTGCTTTTTCGGTCGCTTGCGTTTGGATACATTCAAAGAGCTTTTGAGCATGTTTTTCACACCCGCTGGGCTCGACAGGGAAGTAAGGTGGGAGAACTGACGGACCATCGAGGGTCGGTGTACCGGATATGGCGTCGCGGATCCTGTTCCAAACCATTGTTGCGAGTATGTTGCGTCAGCGAAAAAAAGTGATAGGCCCCCGCCAAATGAACATGGAACATGAAAGTGGGGACGTGGTGATCGTAGTCCTCCGGTTCATTCTCATTAGTCCTCGGCACTCGTGGTCGCTCCTTTTGTGGTTGGAGTAAGCTGATCATGGCGACGAGCAGTGGAGAATGTAGCAATCGCCAGGCGGAAGCAGCGGTAGAAGATGATGATGAACATGGAATCGAACATGCGAAACGCATTGTGAAATTAATTCTCCATCAAATTACAGAAGGTGATGCACCCTCTTGCAATTTCAACAATGATACAGTTCAGAACCTCGTGAGTGGGACTAATACTCACAGTAGTGGCTACTTGCGACGACAAGGGAGTAGTGGAGCAAGGAGGACGTCTCTATTTTCGAAACAGAGCAATGCTAATAGTGTCGAAGGTCAAACTCAAAGCGAGTATGGCGACGATGGTGGGACAAGTTTGACAAGGGAGGAGGAGGAGGATTCGGATAATATTATTTCTAGTAGTGCATTCGCTGCAACAACCAAATTATCATATAGATTACCCCCACGACCTCCGTCGTCAACAATGCTGCAGAAAACAGATGAATTGGATGTCAGTGGTAGTCATTCATCATTACTTCGTGGCAATGCCAACGTTTCGTCGTATAGCATTGGCACACGTTTGATGGGTACAATCCCTTTAGCGGATTTGTGTGCCTGGACTTTGCAATCGTATACATCTGATTCTGATAAAGAGGGAGACAATCATACACCGCGAGCGCATAATGATGGAAATGCTGGACATACTGTTGTGAAAGTTCTACGTGACGATCAGGGGTTTCCAATTCTCGAGAATGCTCTTCAGTCGGAGGATATTGATAGAATGGACTCTTTGAACACCGGCACCAGTTGGAACTCTGAATCTTGCACGTTTAGCTTTGATGAAGATATATTTCAAGAAGAAGGAGAAGAAGAAGAAACGCACCATAGCATCACATCGAATGGGATACAATCTACGGAAGAAAAAAAGCACGATAGCACCACATCGAATGGGAAACAATCTATGGATCATGAGTCCAAACAAGACTATGCTTGCACAACTGGTAACACTTCTGGACAAAACCGCATGACAATGTTTGGTTCAGAGTATGCACGTATCCTATCGAAATCCAAACCTGCATCTCAATCATCGAGTGCTCACCTTAGTGCAAGCAAACTAATGCGTTCATCCAACACAGTGTCCAGCAAATTTAGGTCTAAGATTTCGTCCTCCATCTCCTTGGCACAGAGCAATGCCTCATTAGCAAACGATAATGTGCAATCTGCTGGCACGATGATTTTATCTCTTGACGATTGTCCCAACTCCGTCTCCACGGCTGCTATTACAGACGTAATTGTATCTTCCGGTAGTTATATTCCACCTCAGGGTTATTACAGAGCCTTTGAGCTTGGAGAACAAACAGGTAAGAATGTGGGACCTGGCCGAAAACGTCAACGACTGTTCCTTAACGTGAAGAAAGAGCCTAATTGGGATAGAGCAGTTCAGCGACCGTGTGTTACCGCATTCTGTATAATTCATCCGGATCGAAATGAGTTTGTCCCACCGGGATTTAGTGTGGTGAGACATCATCGAAAAGATGCTGGTGGTAACAACAATAGCAGCAGCAAGAAAGAGAAAAGCTTATCAAACAATACTAGTACTTTGGGATCGTCGCTGTCACCTGCGGCAAACATAAATCCGTCGGGTGAGCGATTGTTTCTGTGCTATCGACGTTCACGAGAAGGTAATCCAATGACAGGGGTTATGTGCCTCAGACCATATCAAGGCGAACTTATTCCTGAAGGATACACAGTTTTGGAGCGAACACCAAGAAATTTCGTTGCAAATATGGCCGCGGATGTTGAGCGCCCACTATTTCTTGCGTACAGACAGAGACTTGCTAATTTGGAGTGTCTTCGACCTTTGCCATTGGTGTTGTCACTGACACAGTCAAAAGTAAAGGAGATGAAAGCATACTACTGCACAGGAGGCACAGTGGTCTCTTCTGACGTGGGAGTGGGAAAGTATCATATCATGGACAGAACAACCCATTCGTTAATGAGCACATCATCGGCTAAAAACCGTCTGAATTTGATTCAATCGGCTCGTGCGGAAAGTGAGACTGCTGTGCCGGCTTGGGTTGGCTTAGCATCAGTTCACACTCCATCAAGTGACAACCGAAGCCTATCTAATACCGAGCATTCAGTTGACGAAAGTTTGACATCAGGGGATCATATAAAGATTCGGCCATTTTGCTTATTGTCTCCAGGTAGTCAAGGAAGTTTGATATCCTATGCCACCTCCTTGACTTCCAATCAGTCGTTTTCTCACGTGGAGAGTGTTGGATTTAGCGCTGGAACGTTGCAGAAATCCTTAGATGCGATGCATTTTATACCAGCAATTGAATGCGGTAAGACTGTGGTCCGAGCTGACGGGGCCACCCATTCAGATATTCAATCCAAAGTGGCTGCCATTACGCCGATTCTTACTTCTTGCTACACATCACAAGGAAGTTCGTCACTTGTGGCAATTGAAGGCTTGATATCCATGCTCAATAAAACCAGCTTCTTCTTGCAAGATACTTTTGAATCTTACGACGATTGCAATGCCAACATAACTTTTGCAAGGGAACGGCTGACAATTCTTGATTTGACAGTACAGGTAGTATGTGATTTAGCAACATGTTCTGCGCGAGAAACATACTTTCGAGCTTGCGTCGACTTTGTGTCAGATGCTATGCGACTTTCGGAGGGCAAGTTGAACGATCGCACAGTCGGGTATGTGTTGAGATTGTACTTGTTTACTTTTTATTTCGGTGCAAGTGTTCCCACGAATTATTGGCCTTTTAACAAGGAATTGCTTCAAAGTAGTGCGGATGATCGCTTACTTTCTGACAACATAGAGCAAAGTATACACTGCGGAGCTCCTCAGGCAGCAGCTATTGCATTAAAAGAACTAATATCGCTAATGCTTACACGTGTTGGAGAAGGGTTGGAGAATGTTCAGTTCATTACTTCTGAATGTGCTGGTCACGAGGATGTTTCGCCGCGGATACACGATCAAACATCTCTATTGGATATATCAGTCGTTGAAAATTATACTCAACTTGCCATGTATCAAATTCATCGATCGGGGGGGAGTGAGCTGTTATGGTATGATATGAAGGGATCAATTGGTGAAGGAATCTTCGGGCAATATTCGAGATCTAATCGAGGCAGTATATTATCATTTGCCATACTTGCTTGCGTTGTGAAGATTTGCTCTGGAAAAGTGAGACTGATATCCAACTCGGAGCCCGTGCCTCGTGATGTTGCTAGCAAGCTCCTCAGTTTTGAGCTTTTGCTGCACTTTATCCAAATGTGGCACGTTGCGAGAGATGACATGAAAAACAATGAAGGTGTGAATCGGGCGCCAAGAAGGCAGCAACACGGTACCATGATATATGCAATCCGTAGACTTGTAATCCCAACATTGCTGTCAAATACCTCTGCAGCGATTGAGGATTACCGAGTATATCGGCGTGTCCTAAGGATCGTCACCCACCTGTGGTGCAATCCACACTATCGAAAACAAATGACAATTGACATGGCTGTTTTAATAGAGCACTTTGTACTGAAGGCGCTCAGTCTTGGACCCCAAGTAAATGTTAGTACTGACAAAGACGGAAGTTTGCCATCAATTTTACATCATCAGCTTGATGTTCTCGATGAAATAAAAGTCTGGTACTCATCAAACCCTGAAGATACATTGTACCTTTATATTTGCTATGATACTGACGGCATGTTGCCGCCGTCATATTGCAGAATCATGAACAAAATGGTTGAGGCGTTATGTACATTAGCCGAACAATGCGGAGTAATCATCAGTGAACATGGTCGATTTACCAGTATAAACGGAGATAATGGTTCTCCTCGAAGGCCTTCACCAGTCTCACTTAAAGACACGTCGAGTTCCAACATAAGAGAATCGGCTCAGCTTTTGAGACATAAATCATTTGATGTCATTACCGCAATTGCCAAGTCTATGTTAGATTGTGCGTCCGTATCGCCACATGCGGGGTTGACGAAAGCACCAGTGATAAACCAAAACGACGACGAAGACGGACTACGACTTACGCCACGGCTATCATCCGTCCCTAGCTTTACAGATGAAAATATCGTAGACTACTGGAAGACGTCAATTGAAAAGCGGAGGGCACCACTGCAATCTATGTCAATGTCACTAAGCAGTCAGACTGAAACGCCGTTACCCTTACGCATTAGGCACTCTGAGAGTGATGATTCATCTCATCAATCGCAAATGCAACGCAGACAAGAAACGTTCAACGTTGCATTCGATGTGATTGCCAAAAAGGGCGTTAAAAAAGGAGTTGACTTCCTGATTGCGAGTCGGTTACTTAATCCATCGCCGAGGCATATTGCCACCTTTCTTCGAGTACAATTGTCATCTATTGATTCTGGTTTACTTGGAGAGTACCTGGGAGAGGGCGGGGTAGACGGTGCTGACACCGATTTCTTCAATTTAGTACGCTTTAATTTTGCCAGAGCTACTTCCTTTGTTGGCATGGGCATCGAGCAAGCGTGAGTCATTTGATCAAAACATGTACTTGTTCATTGTTTACTTATTTCTAATCAAAAGCACTTCGCCAAAACCCTTTCGATGCGCTTAAATATTCAGCATACGTCATTACCTGACTTGTTGCGGCTTTCGGCTTCCAGGTGAAGCACAAAGAATTGACAGGATCATTTCTACTTTTAGTCAGTGCTATTGGGAGGACAATGCAGGTGATGTGCAAAAATGCCCATTTCAGAATCAGGACACAGTATTTCTAGTTTCCTTTGCAATGATCATGTTGAATACCGACCTGCATAAGGCGCGAGTGTCAAAGGGAAAGATACCGAAGCGCATGACAAAAAATGAGTTTATAGCAAATTTGCGTGGCGTTGACGAAGGCGTCGACAAGTATCAAGATTATATCAGTTCCATTTATGATTCAATTGAAGCAACGCCCATCGCGATTTCTAACTCTCTGACTCAGAATGAAAGGAGTACAGACCTCGCTAGTTCTCTCCAATGTTGGGTAAAGAGTGTGGAACCTGCACAAGAGCTGTTAAGAACATTTGCTGCTCGTCATAATGATTTCTTATCGGAGTCACTCAATGATCAACTTTTACAGGATACTGTGCGTCAAATGTTCAGTGCTAATTGGCACCACATCCATAGTGTAGTAAATGCTACTATCGACATTGCTCATCTAGATCTTTCTGGCATGGGTCTTTGCATAGATGTGCTAGAACATTCGCTTTGCACTGCAACTTGCTTGGGCATGGTAGTGGAGCGATCTGCATTTAGTAAGCTTCTAGATCGTGTGAATCGATTCCACGACCTAAAGGTACAGAACGAAGAAGGGCGCGGAGAGAAAGCTTGCAATGAGAGTTCAAATCAGTCTGAGTCTGGGGGGCAATTCAATTTAGAGGACAAAAAGATCCGACGTTTGACAAAACAGCTCAAGCAGCTGCATGCATCTCTTAGTATTGATGATGTGAAACTCAAGACAATGAAGCAAGTTGCAGGTCGTATTAGGAATGGGGATGTTTTGCTGAATGATACATCCCGGTACTTCATACGAGAGGGCAACTTAGTCAAACATCATCAACTTGCTGCCCGTTCTTCAACATACCGCTTCTTTCTATTCTCTGACGTGTTGGTATATGCACATATGTCAAAAGGAGGTGACTACAAAGTTCACGAAGAGTTGCCACTGCATTTGATGAAGATTGAAGACGAATGCCAAACCTCTGCGACAAAACATATTTCTTTCCATATTCACCATCCAAACAAATCCTTTCTTGTCACGTGCACAAATATGACAGAGAAGAAAGAATGGATGGATGAAATGAACACAAGCATTAGACGTGAAATCAAACGAAAGACAAAAATTGAGAGGTCAAGGATTGACGCTGCAAGGTAAGGTAATTAACGAGATTTTTTGCTGAAGTATAGTGTAATAAACTTTAAATTATGTCTGCACGAACAATTAATCAGTCATTTTGGTGTTAAGTTGTCTTGACAGCATTGCTACTGCATAGTTTCAACTCTCATAATTGTAGCTTGTTGAGACATATAACTGGATTTTTTGTCCACGTGTATTGAGACAAAAAGAGGTTTGATGGTAGGAAATTCACTTGGAGATTGGAGAGGATGTAAATTGTACTTGATAGTTAGATCGCCCACAAACTTGTGAAGTAAACAAGAAATTTGCCATACAATCTCCTACTGCTGATTCAAGAGAGAGGTTTTGGGGTTGCATCCTTATGACCACCAGCAACAGTCTTAAGGCCACAGTAGAAGGTGCTGAAGCGCATCATGTATGATGTATGAAGTAGACCTGCTATGAGTATGAAGGGTGGGTGACCCAAAACCCAAACATAGCATACAGCATGATCCAAGTCTGTGAGACCCAGCATATATCAGGCTGGGTTTGCACCCTTATGACCACCAGCCACAGTAGAAGGTGCTGAAACGCATTATTATCGTCTAGTTTGGGCAGCGCCCCCCCCCCGTAGCTGTGAGCTACATTTTGATAGCTGTCAGCTTCACTTTTAGTATGTAGGAAGAGTATGTGTATGTGGTACTTTAGGAAAAAGTATCGTCTCGGACACACACAACACAGTGGACCAATGTAAGACCGCAACGGCTCTGCCACCAAACAATACCAATAGCACAATCGACTTATTAATAGGGTAATCATATGGTTATAGCGTCGTGGGGGCAAGGCCTATGGTGTTGGGGCGTGGCCGCTGCGGACAAAAGAAATCTGAAGCTGATAGCTATGCTGACCAAATTTTGGCAATGGCTTGTAGTACTCAGTGAATACTTGGGCTAATAAGCCCACCAGGGTACCATTAGAAAGCTGAGATGTAGGGCTATCCAATGATGTGTCATTCTAATACTCAAACTTATATTATCATTATTGTCATGCTATTGCTCATCGCTCAAAGTCAAAAATGAAGCTCACAGTTCCAATTTTTGCAAAAGCCCAGACTAGACGATATATGAAGTAGACCTGCTATGAGTATGAAGTGGATGCGGTGCCCCAAATATAGCATACAGCTTGATCCAAGTGAGAAGAGGCGACTGTAGAATTAATGGTGGTGGTGGAATATTACTAACAAAGAAAGAACTAAGAATCTCTCACGTGAAAAGGCTAGTAAGCAGGAGCTGGAGGAAACGTTACTTGCTTCAAGGACCAATGTCAATATAGAGATTAGTGATGCAGTCGCCCTGGATGACAACCCCGCAAACCGCAAAGAAATTGTCCAAAAATAGTCATTCAACCAAGTCGAAGACCAAATTGATTGTATTGGACATTTTGTTTGGACAGGGCCAAGGGCAAACATATCTCTCTCCACTACACTTAGCCCGTTATGTCGGATGTCGGCGTGTCGATTTTGTTGCCCAAACAGCGACATTCTGTGTCGTGTCGGTCATGTCGGCGACACGACTAGATGTCGTGTCGGCTAGGGTGTCCAAAACGACACGACATGTCGGCTGTTCCCGACATGTCGGCTGTTCCCGACATGTCAGTCAAATGTCGTAGTTCTGTGTCACGCAATTCAGCTCAAACATACTCAATTCGTATTATGCACTGGTTAAATGTTAGTCTTCTGGGGCTACACCCTTATGATCCGTAGCCACTGTTGAAGGTGCTCAAACACTTTATATATATATAAAGAAGACCTGCTGAGAGTATGAACTGGATGAGGGGTCTCAATCATAAGTACAAACTGAGCTTCCATCACTCTTAGGTCTTGGGTCCATGAGAGCATATATCAGGCTGGGGTTACATCCTTATGACCTGTAGCCACTGTAGCAGGTGCTGAATTGCATTATATATGTATAAAGAAGACCTGCTATGAGTATGAACTGGATGGGGGGTCTCAATCATAAGCACTAACAGAGGATCCAAGTGTGAATCCATGCACAACATCACTCTTAGGTCCATGACAGCATATATAAGGCTGGAGCTACATCCTTATGACCCATAGCTACTGTTGAAGGTGCTCAAACACTTTATATATATATAAAGAAGACCTGCTGAGAGTATGAACTGGATGGGGTGTCTCAATCTTAAGCACTAACAGAGGATCCAAGTGTGAATCCATGCACAACATCACTCTTAGGTCCATGACAGCATATATAAGGCTGGAGCTACATCCTTATGACCCATAGCTACTGTTGAAGGTGCTCAAACACTTTATATATATATAAAGAAGACCTGCTGAGAGTATGAACTGGATGGGGTGTCTCAATCTTAAGCACTAACAGAGGATCCAAGTGTGAATCCATGCACAACATCACTCTTAGGTCCATGACAGCATATATAAGGCTGGAGCTACATCCTTATGACCCATAGCCACTGTTGAAGGTGCTCAAACACTTTATATATATATAAAGAAGACCTGCTATGAGTATGAACTGGATGGAGGGTCTCAATCATAATCACTAACAGAGGATCCAAGTGCGAATCCATGCACAACGTCACTCTTAGCTCTTAGGTCCATGAGAGCATATAATATGCCTGAAGCGAACATCCTTATCTAATTTAAATGAATATGGAGAAGGGTTCT
>Ga0247843_1001776_pt1 | contig 41904 bp, 39 predicted proteins | sample LaCruzMarch2017__FD_192420 | JGI IMG/M metagenome (GOLD analysis project Ga0247843, IMG submission 192420) | Freshwater microbial communities from meromictic Lake La Cruz, Castile-La Mancha, Spain - LaCruzMarch2017_8m | ecosystem: Environmental > Aquatic > Freshwater > Lake | place: Spain...
GATGACTTGTTAAAAAAATTGATAATTTCTCTTGTTTCTTCAATGCTAATTATTTTTTTATAATCATCGACTTTTAAATGTTTAAAATTAAAGTTAGAATTATTAACTAAATCTGAGTAGCTTTTATTATTTTCTTGAATTTCTTTGGTATCAATATCGTAAGGATCGCTTTCATTATTTGACAATATAAAATTAGTCAAATGATACACTAGTGTCGCCTTTCCTATTCCATCGCTTCCGTTAAATATAATTTTATTGGGTAATTTATTTTTTTTATAAAGAGTGACTAGATTAGTAAATATGTTGTCATAACCATATAAAAATCTTTGATATCTATTTTGTGTCTCAATATTTTGAAAATTAATATCTGACATTTAATACCTTTAAAGTTTTTTTATTTATCTCATTTTGAATTTCATTAAGTGATTTATTTCCATTAATTAAAGTTATTTTATTGTTATAAATCTTTGCAATTTTAAGAAATCCATTTCTAATTTTATTGAAGTGGTAGCTGGAAAGTTTGTCAAATTTATTTGTTTTCTTTGTTCTTTTACTTATTCTTTTTTTTGATTCTTTTTTGTCTAAATCGATTAAAAAAGTAATATCCGGATGAATATTACTAAAAATTTTTTTTTGGATGTCGTATATAAAGTTTTTATCCATTCCTTCTAAATAATGTTGATATGCTAGTGTAGAATAAAAAAATCTGTCGCAAATAATAATAAATTTTTTTTTAAGATAGTAATTAACTTTATTTACTACATGATCGTTTCTGGCTGCCATCAATAGAAAGAACTCCGTTAAAGGACTATTTTTAATTTTACTATCTAACAATATATTTCTAATTTTTTCTGCAAATGCCGTCCCACCAGGTTCTCTGGTTAATATTACTTTTTTAGTAATGTTATTTTTAATAAATTTATATAATAGCTTTGCCTGAGTTGACTTTCCTGAACCCTCTACCCCCTCAAAACAGATAAAAAAAGGTTTTTTCATTGCAATATATAATGGCTAATATTTTGAATACCTTTAAAAAATATATTTTTATTTGTTATATCTTTTTGAGCGAATAAGTCCTGAGTATCGATTAGATCTTTATTGTTATAAATTTTAAGGACCGCAACTTTTTCAAATTTTTTAATTGGAACTTGCAAAGGATATTCATATATTAATTCCGTCCTAATTTTTGGATTCTTCAAATTTTTTGGCAAATTAATGAAGATAGCATCTTTATTTGTTGCACGAACATCTAAGTAGTTTGAACTTCCATTCCAAATTTTTATTTTAAATTTATCTTTATCATAAGGTATTTTGAAAAGATCAATTTTACTTAAAGAATTGTTTAATAATAATCTTGAAGACTCAGCTCTTGAAGACATTGTAGGTAGACCACTGATAACAACTATTATTCTTCTACTATCCTTCTTTTTTGTTACCGCAATTGAATATTTACTGTCTCTTAAATGTCCTGTTTTTATTCCATCAACTTCTTCATCTGTAAAAAGTAATGTATTTCTATTCTCTTGCTTAATTGGATTACCGCCAGTTCTTGTCCATAAAAAATCTTTTTCTTTAAAATATTTATAATACTGAGGGTAATTATTTATTAAATAAGAGGATAACAAAGCAATATCTCTTACTGTTGAGTAATTATCTGGGCCAAAGGTTCCCGAAGAATTGCTAAACTTTGTATTAACCATATTAATTATTTGAGCTTTTTCATTCATTAAATTCACAAACTGCTCCTCACTGCCTGCTGTCCCTTCAGCTAAAACGATTGAAGCATCTACACCTGATGTAATTATTAAGCCCCTTAGTAAATCTTCTACTGAAACTTTATCTCCAGGAACTAAAAACATACTTGATTCTCCAGATCTAGTTGCGTTTCTAGCATTTTTAGATACTACAAATTGATCTGTAAGCTTAATTTTTTTATTTTTTAGTTGATCAAATACAATAATAGCTGACATGATTTTAGTCATAGAAGCAGGAGATATTTTTTGATCTGCGTTTTTTTCAGCTAAAACATTTCCATTAAAGTGCTCAACAACAATCCCTTGTCTAACTTTATCTGGAATAATTATTTGAGAATGAGCAATAGTGCTAAAAAAAAACATACATACTAGGAGGAAAGAGTTTTTTTTAAACATCAATCAATGCTTATATTATAATTTTCAAACTTAGTATTAACTATTTTGTCAAAAAAAATATCAAAATCATTGATATCATTTATAGTTTTAGCTTTTACTCTATATTTTTTATTAAGTTGAACAATTACTGGATTAACATTCGGAATTTCTTTTTTTAATAAACTCACCATATCTAGCGCTGAATTTTTATAAATGAAATCACCATAAAAAATTTCAATTTTTTTTAATTTGACATCCGTGTTTTTTTTATTTTTTGATAAATCAACAATATCAACATCTTTTGTATCAACATTTTGTACTACTTGTTTCTCTTCCTCAAAAATTTTACCAATGTTTGCTTTGAATGTTTTATTTGTCCTTAAAGTTTCAATTTTCACTAAAGGTAAAGTTGAATTTAATTCTAATAAATCAGAATATTTATTGGGAAGTATAATTTCTCTTTGTTTTTTATAGTTCAAATTCTTATCAACATTTACAATAATATTTTTTTTATTTAATAAATTTGTAATCCTAATTTGTCTATTAGGAGCTATTGTATGATGAACAATTTGATTATCATTCGATATTTCAGCAAAACCTATTTTTTCATAAATTTGTGCACTCTCATAAGTTGGAAGATTTTGACAAGATGTAATAAAAAGAAAAAATAAAATAAATATTTTATTTCTCATTTTAAATTTTTATTTTATCTGAAAGAGTCCCAACAGTTATTGCAAAACGCAATGATCTATTCCATTCTAATAATCTTAAAAAATTATCAAACACTATATAGATTGGACCATCTTCTCCGTCTGGTCTTATTAACCAACCCTCTTTTTTATCTGTAATTAAGATTTCACTCCCATTTTTATTTTTAAAACCTAGTAATTTTAACTGCGCAATAGTTATTTTATTTTTAAAATTTCTAGAATCTGGACTAATTAAATTTTTATCAAATTCTTTATCAGTTTGAATCTCAAAGCCCCAAATATCTTTTTCATTCCATCCAATTGTTTTTAAGTAGTTAGCAGCTGATGCCAGAGAGTCCTGAAAAGAGTTGATCAGGTCGATATCTGAATTCTCGTCGAAATTTAATGCATAATTTTGTATTGTAGATGGCATGAATTGAAAGTTTCCGATCGCTCCTGCCCATGAACCATACAAACTTTCATATTTAACAATTTTTTTATCAATTAATTTTAGAAGTATAATTAATTCTTTTTCAAAATATTCAGATCTTCGATTATCAAATGAAAGGGTTGAGAGAGCTGAAATTATATCAACTTTTCCTTTATTAACTCCAAAATTAGTTTCAATTCCCCATAATGCTACTAAAATTTCGTTATTCACTTTAAATTTAGCATTAACTTTTTGAAGAAGAATAGAATTTTCACTTAACAGTTTTTTTGCCGCCTGTATTCGAGCTTCGTTGACTCTCTTATCTAAATATTCGTAAGTTTTTTCAAAAAATTCTGGCTGTTTTCTATCTAATGCAACAATTCTTTCCAGAAATTTTGCATTTTTTAAAGCATTATCAACTGTATCTTTTGAAACGCCCTGATTAATTGCCCTGCCCTTGAATTCGATCAACCATTCATTAAATTTTTCATTTGATAAAGAAATACTAGAATTAAATATTGTAAATAAACAAATAATTAGAAATATTTTTAATTTAAGGTAAATATCCATTACTTTTTTTTAACATAGCTAACAATTAAAGTCATTAATCAAGGAGAGGTGGCTGAGCGGTTGAAAGCACTAGTCTTGAAAACTAGCAACAGGGCAACCTGTTCGTGGGTTCAAATCCCACCCTCTCCGCCATTATTAATTTAATTGTTTTTAGAATTTTAGTTTAAATTCTTTTATTTTCTTTGAGACGGAAAATTTTTCAATATCAAGATTTTTTTTATTATCAACTAACCATGAACTTAACTCTCTGTCTGTAAAATTTAATAAAATTTCAAATTCCTTCAACTCTTCCAGTGTTAAACTCTGCAAGTTATTATTAGCAAAACCACCGATCAATAAATCCATTTCTTTAGTTCCTCTATGATTCGAGCGGTAAATAAGTTTTTTAATTAAATCACTCATATTTAATATATATATCTTAATTTAAATCAGTTTTTAAATGATAGAAAAAAATTTTAATTTTTTTTTTAATCCAGTCTCTAAGGTAAAAGGTATAGGACCAAAAATAAAGAAATTATTTAATGAAAAAAAAATAGATACTAATATAGATCTCATTTTTAATTTTCCATACGGACTAATTGATAGAACACACTGTCCAAAGTTAAACAATCTTGAAATTGGTAAAATCTCTACAATTTTTGTTAAAGTGAGAAAACATAATTTTCCAAGAATTAGGAGACTACCTAATACCGTTCAATGCTTTGATGAAACCGGTGAGATAAATATCGTTTTTTTTAATTCAAGGGAAAACTACATTAAAGAAATTCTTCCCATCAATAGTGAGGTCATTATTTCGGGAAAAGTTAATTTTTATAAAAATAAGTATCAGATAACAAATCCAGATTACGCAACCTCAATAAATAACGAAGAAAAAGTTACAAAAATAATGCCTACCTATGCATCACTAAAAGGCATTTCTAACAAAACTATTAATAAAATTTATGAAAATATTATTAAAGAAATTCCTGATGTTCCAGAATGGCATAGAGATCATATAATAAAAAATAATAAATGGTTTAGTTTTAAAGACTCATTAATTCAACTTCATAATCCAAAAAAAATTGAAGATTTAGATAAAAATTCTTTAACGTATGAGAGAATATCTTTTGATGAAATATTTTCAAATTTGTTAATATTTGCGCAAATTAAAAAAAAAATTGCAACAATTTACAAAAAACCTAAACTTTTTTCCTCAGATCAAAAATTAAAGTTAATAAAAAATCTTCCCTTCACTCTGACTAAAGATCAAGAAACCATCATCGAAGAAATTGATGATAGTTTAAAAAGTGATAAAAAAATGATTAGGCTGCTTCAGGGTGATGTCGGTTCAGGAAAAACTATAATTTCAATAATTACTGGCCTAAATGTTGTGGCTGCTGGCTACCAAGTAGCATTAATGTGCCCTACGGAAATATTAGCCACTCAACATTTAAATTTAATTAGATCATTAACTAAAGGACAGGACATTAATGTAGAAATTCTAAGTAGTGGTATCAATAAAAAAAGACAGATTGAAATTAAAAAAGAACTAGTTGAGGGGAAAATAAATTTTTTAATAGGAACGCATTCACTGTTTCAAGAAACAGTATCTTTCTCAAATTTGGGATTAATTATTATAGATGAACAACATAAATTTGGAGTTAGACAAAGAATAAATCTTTCTGATAAAGGCGGTGTAAATTGTGATGTTTTATTAATGAGCGCAACCCCAATTCCAAGAACTTTAATTTTATCAACTTATGGAGATATGGATATTTCTACACTAAAAGAAAAACCATTTAAAAAGACTACAATTGTAACAAATATTATTCCTGAAAAGAAAATTCCGGATCTAATTAATTTGATAAAAAAAAAAATTGAATCAGATCAGCAAATTTATTGGATTTGTCCATTAATTGAGGAAAGTACAAAAGTAAATTTAACGCCTGTTTTAGAAAGATTTAAATATATAACAAAATTTTTCCCTGAAAATGTCGCAGTGATGCATGGGAATTTAAAAAATGATGAAAAAAATATTGTAATGAAAAGTTTTCTTGAAAAAAAATTTTCAATCCTAATTTCTACAACGGTAGTTGAGGTTGGGGTTGATAATCCAAATGCAAATACAATTATTATTGAAAATTCAGAAAGATTTGGGCTTGCTCAATTGCACCAACTAAGAGGAAGAGTTGGAAGAGGCATTGAAAATGGTGAGTGTATTTTAGTATATTCAAAATCAATAAGTGAAAATGGGAAAAAGAGGCTTAAAATACTAAAAGAGTCTAATGATGGATTTTACATATCCGAACAAGATCTAAAATTACGCGGATTTGGAGATATTATTGGATACAAACAAAGTGGTCAGAAAGATTTTATTGTAGCAGATCCTATGTTTCATTCTCATCTTTTTGAACTAGCAAAACAAGAAACTGATTTTTATACACAAGCTAACCTTCCTATAGAAAAATTTAACGTACTCCTAAAGTTTTTTAAAAAAGATAAGATATTAAATATTATAGATAGCGGTTAAATCGTTTTATAACCAATTGCCATCTCGAACTCGCCTAACCTTTTATGAATAGATCTTAATTCAGTTATTGTTGTCCATTGATGAATAAACAATGAAAAACTATTATGAACTCTTTGAAAGGCGTTTGATACTTGAACTATAACGCCAAGGGTAATTAAACCACTGAATAAACTTGGGGCCATAACTAAATATGGAACGATTACCATAAATTGATCGTATAAATTTACCCATATATCAAAATAACCGTAATTATAAAAAAGCCTATGATAATTAAATTTTATTCCAGAAAACAATTCAACAACAGTGTCTGGTTTTGCATATTTAATTCTATCATCTTCCCCATAAACAAGTTCTTTTCTAAATGAGGCTTCAACTTTCTGATTATTATATTCTAGACCAGGTAATTTAATTCCAACAAACCAACTTATCAATAATCCACCTAAACTTACAAATAATGAAACCCAAACTAAAGATCCGGGTAGTTGTTTTAAAAATTCTATTTCAATTCCAGTTGAGAGTCCCCAGAGTATTGGAATAAAAGCAATTAATGTCATTATAGCTCTTACAACTTGAAGACCTAAACTTTCGACAATTTTAGCAAATCTACTCGCATCTTCTTGAATTCGTTGCGACGCACCTTCAACACTTGCATCACTATTTTTCCAAAATGGAAGATAATCAAAAGTTATTGCTTCACGCCAACGTAAAGCAAAAACTCTTGTAAAAAAACTAGTAAACGTTGCCAGTAATACGTATGGAAATGCTAAATAGCTAAATACATAAATTTTTTCCCAAAATTCAGATATATTACTTTTAGGGGCATTCTGTAATAAATCATAAAATCCTTTGTACCATTCATTAATTTTAACAGTTATTGAAACTTGAATTAGTAAAGATAAAATTAATAGTGTAGCTCCACCCCAGGCCCATAATGCCCATTTTTTATTTACAAAAAAACTTTTAAACATTGTTTAAAAAGTTATCAGCGTAAGATTTAATGATTAATTTATTTTTTTGAGGATTTATTAAATCAAATTGAATATTATTTTCTTTAGCATAAGCAATGGCCTGGTCTTTTGTCTCAAATTTTAATTTTATTTGTTCGTTGGTATTTGATGAAGATACCCATCCCATTACAAAGTCTTTATTAAAATTAGATTTATTAAATTCTAAAATCCAAAATTTAGTTCTAGCTTTACCAGATTGCATTGCAGTTTTTACAGGTTGATAAATCTTCGCTCTTTCAGTCATTAAATATTTTCTTCTGTTGAGTCTTCAATTCTAGTGGCAGAAACAACTTTTTCATCTTTAGAGAGATTAAAGACACGAACACCTTGTGTGTTTCTTCCGGTTATTCGTATATCTTTCACATTACATCTAATTGCCTGTCCTTTATCAGTAATTAACATGATCTGATCCTCATGATTTATAGTAAAAGTTGATGCAACTAATCCATTTCTCTCTGAACTTATAATACTAATAATTCCCTGACCTCCCCTGCCGCTTACTCTATACTCATATGCAGAAGAGCGTTTTCCAAAACCATTTGCGGTTATAGTTAAAATATACTGTTCTTTGTTTTTAAATTCTTCAATTTGTTTTTTTGATAATTTTACTTCTTTAGATTTTTCAGTGTCATCGTCTGGAGTTTCGTCTATATCTTTTTCCAATCTAGACGCTTTTATATATGCCCTAGCTTCATCAGATGAAATTTTTACGTTTTTTAAAATCGATAATGAAATAATCTTATCGTCTTTTTTTAATGATATTCCTTTTATTCCTTTAGAAGATCTTCCTTTGAAAAGTCTTAACTTAGTAGATTGAACTCTTAGTGACTTGCCTTTTTCTGTACTTAATAGAAAATCATCGTCATCTTCTATAATTTTAATTCCAACTATTGAGTCATTTTCTTCTAATTTCATCGCGATTTTTCCGCTAGATTGGATATTCTCAAAGTCTAAGAGACTATTTTTTCTTATTTTTCCGTTAGCAGTTGCAAATATAATTTTCATTTTTGCCCATGTCGCTTCATCACTCGGAAGAGGCATTATAGACGTGATCATATGCCCTTCTTTTAAAGGAAAAATATTTTGTAAAGCTTTGCCTTTGGATTGATTTGAACCTTCAGGAATTTTCCAGGCTTTTAATTTATAAACAATTCCTTTTGATGAGAAGAAAAGTATAGGTGTTAAAGTACTAGCGGTAAATATTTGACTTACAAAATCTTCATCTCGAGTAGTAATTCCAGTCTTACCTTTACCGCCTCTTTTTTGAACACGAATTGAACTTAAAGGGCTACGTTTGATATAGCCTTTATTAGTAATTGTAATAATTACATCTTCTTTTTGAACAACATCATCTATATCAAAATTTTCAACTTTATTTATAATTTTTGTTTTTCTAGGGTTTGCAAATTTACTTTTGATATCTTTAAGTTCATTTTTAATTTGCGTTAGCAATGCGTTCCTATCATTAAGAATTTCTTTATATTTAATTATAAGTTTATGAAGATCTGAAATCTCTTGATTAATTTCTTCATGGCCAATTGCTGTAAGTTTTTGAAGTCTTAATTCAAGAATTGCTCTAACCTGATAGTCAGATAAATAATATTGCTCCTTGTTAGATAAATCACTGACATCTAAAATATCCTTATTAATTTTTGACTTTTTAAAGTTCCATTGTTTATTTTGTAATATTGTTTTTGCATCATTTGGGTTTTTGGATTTGCGAATAATAGCAATTATTTCATCAATATTTTCTATAGCTATAAACAAACCAATTAATATATGAACACGATCTTTTGCTTTTTTTAAATCAAATAAAGTTCTTTTAATTAAAATTTTTTCTCTAAATTCGACAAAAATTTTTATGAATTGTTTTAAATTTAATAATTCGGGTTTACCATTAAGTATTGCAAGAGTGTTAAATCCAAATGATGACTCTATTGGAGAATATTTATAAAGTTGATTTATAATAATCTCGCTTGAAACACCTCTTTTTAAATCAATGACAATTCTTACGCCTTCTTTATTTGACTCATCTCTAATGTCTGAAATTCCTTCAATCTTTTTTTCTCTAACTAGCAGAGCAATTTTTTCTATCAGTAAAGACTTGTTAGTTTGAAAGGGAACAGATTTAATTACTATTAACGTTTTATCTTTTTTTTCTTCCTCTGTTTCTATTTCTCCTCTTATTTTTATAGAACCTCTTCCAGTCTTATATCCAGTTTTTATTGCATCCTTTCCAATAATCAAACCTCCTGTTGGAAAATCAGGACCTGGAATTAATTTAATCAGTTCATCAATAGAAATTTCATTATTATCTATATAAGCAAGTGTTCCATCGATAATTTCACCAAGATTATGTGGTGGAATATTTGTTGCCATTCCAACGGCTATGCCGCCTGCACCATTAACCAATAAATTAGGAAATTGAGCTGGAAGTACGGTTGGTTCTAATTCAGTATCGTCATAGTTATTTTGATAATCAATGGTATTTTTTTCAATATCTGCAACTAAATATTCTGCAATTTTTGCTAATCTTGTTTCTGTATAACGCATTGCAGCTGCTCTATCTCCATCCATAGATCCAAAGTTTCCTTGCCCATCAAGCAATTTTACACTCATGGAAAAATCTTGAGCCAATCTTACCAAGGCATCATAAACCGCTTGATCCCCATGAGGATGATATTTACCTATTACATCCCCTACTACTCTTGCTGATTTTCTAAATTGTTTCGACCAATCATAACCACCTTTGTACATAGCGTAAATTATTCTTCTATGAACAGGTTTTAGTCCATCTCTTGCATCTGGTAATGCTCTACTTATAATAACGCTCATTGCGTAAGATAAGTATGAGGTCTTCATCTCATCAACAATTTGAACTGAACTATATTTTTTTATTTTTGAATTATCTTGATTTGAATCTTCACTCATTAAGTAAATTTAAAAAGGAACTTTATCGTCGGGGTCCTGGGAAATATCAGGCATATCATCAGAAGGTAGTTGGCTATTATCCAATTTTTTTCCCTCACCAGAAGAAGAATTTTTTCCATCTAACATGGTAAGACTTGAACTGTAACCTTGTAAAACTATTTGTGTGCTGTACTTTTCTTGACCATTATTGTCGGTATATTTATTAGTATTTAATTGGCCCTCAATATAAACTTGAGCTCCTTTTTTAAGGTATTTTTGAACAACATTAACTAAACCTTCATTAAAAATTACAACTCGGTGCCATTCTGTTTTTTCTTTTCGTTCTCCAGTACTTTTATCTTTCCAGCTTTCAGAGGTAGCTACACTTAAACGTGCTACACTTTTACCATTTTGCATTTGCTTAATTTCTGGATCATTTCCAAGCCTACCAATTAATAAAACTTTATTTAAGCTACCCGCCATAATATAGATCTTTTTTGAACTAGAATTTAAAGGTTTATTATATCAGACTAATCAAATTAAAAGAATAAAATTTACTAAAAAAATGAGTAATACCGTTAAAAAAATCGTTATTAAAGGAGCAAGAGAACATAATTTAAAAAATATTTCGCTAGAGATTCCAAGGGATAAATTAATAACAATAACCGGACTATCTGGTTCAGGCAAGTCATCATTAGCTTTCGATACGATCTATGCTGAAGGACAAAGAAGATATGTCGAAAGTTTATCTGCGTATGCAAGACAATTTTTAGATCGTATGAGAAAACCTGATGTCGACTTGATTGAAGGTTTGTCTCCAGCAATTTCTATTGAACAAAAAACAACATCAAAAAATCCAAGATCAATTGTTGCAACGGTAACTGAAATTTACGATTATATGCGCGTTTTATACGCTCGAGTTGGAATTCCTTATTCACCATTTACAGGAAAGCCTATTAAATCTCAAACTGTATCAGAAATGGTAGATCGCATATTAAATTTACCAAAACAATCCAAGATTCAAATCTTTGCTCCTATCGTGAGGGGTAGAAAAGGAGAGTATAAAAAAGAATTATTAGGCTATAAAAAAAGAGGCTTTCAAAAAACTAGAATTGATGGGAAAATTTATGAAATCGATGAATCCCCTGTTCTAAATAAAAACGTAAAACACGACATAGATATTTATATAGACGGCTTTATCAATGATAAAAAAGAACAACAACGAATAGCTGAGAGTATTGAAACAACTTTATCATTATCTGATGGCTTAGTTTATGTAGATTTTATAAATGAAAATCTTCCTAAAGAATTTAAAAAAAGTGAAAAAATAGTTTTTTCTTCAAAATTTGCATGTCCAGAGAGTGGTTTTACTATAGAGGAAATAGAACCTAGACTATTTTCTTTCAATAGCCCGTATGGAGCTTGCCCTGAATGTGAAGGGATTGGCGTTGATCTTTATATAGATCCAAAATTAGTAATTCCTAATGAAAAAAAATCTTTAATCGATGGTGCAATCGTACCATGGTCATCAAGTTCAACTTTATATTACGCTCAAACATTATCTTCTCTAGCTAAGCATTATGATTTTTCACTCGAAACTCCTTGGAGGGATTTACCAAAAAAAATTCAAGATTTAATTTTATATGGTTCTGGTGAAGAGGAAATAAAATTTTCTTATGATGACGGATATGAAAAATATTCTAACAAAAAATCATTTGAAGGGGTTATTAATAACTTAGAAAGAAAATATTTAGAAACTGATAGTGATTGGAAAAGAGAGGAAATTTCTCAATTTCAAAATGAAACAGAATGTGACCGATGCAAAGGTATGAGGCTTAAAGAAGAGGCTCTTTCGGTAAAGATAAAAGAATTAAATATTAGTGAAGTTTCAAAAATGTCTATTCAGAGTGCTTATGAATGGTTTTCAGGCCTTCCAAATCATTTGACTGAAAAAGAGAATAAAATTTCAGTTCATATTTTGAAAGAAATTATCGAAAGATTAAATTTTTTAATAAACGTTGGACTTGATTATTTGAATTTATCAAGATCTTCAGGAACTTTATCAGGTGGAGAGTCACAAAGAATTAGATTGGCATCACAAATTGGTTCAGGACTGACTGGAGTTCTTTATGTTTTAGACGAACCGTCCATAGGTTTGCACCAAAAAGATAATATAAAACTATTAAATGCTCTTAAGAGACTAAGAGATTTAGGAAACACGGTAATAGTCGTTGAACATGATGAAGAAGCAATGCTTAATTCAGACTACATTATTGATCTGGGTCCTGGAGCTGGGACTGAAGGAGGAAAGATAATTGCCATGGGCTCTCCTGCTGAAATTAAACAAAATGAAATTAGTATTACTGGACAATATTTATCTGGAAAAAAATATATTTCTATTCCTCAGATAAGAAAAAAAGCGAGAGATGGAAGATATTTAAGCTTAAGTGGTGCAACTGGAAATAATTTACAAAATGTTTCGACCAAGATACCGCTTGGTACTTTTACAGCAGTAACAGGAGTTTCTGGAAGCGGGAAATCAACATTTGTTCTTCACACACTCTATAGGGCATTAAATTTAATGATTAATAAAACTATAACCAAAAATATGCCTAAACCTTTTAAAGGTATTCAGGGCTATGAATATTTAGATAAAATAATTGATATTGACCAATCTCCTATTGGCAGAACTCCAAGGTCAAACCCCGCAACCTACTCTGGAGCTTTTACAGTAATTAGAGAATGGTTTGTAAATTTACCTGACTCAAAAGCAAGGGGTTATAAACCTGGAAGATTTTCTTTTAACGTTAAGGGAGGAAGATGTGAAGCTTGCGAAGGAGATGGTGTGATTACTTACGAAATGCATTTTTTGCCTGATGTTTATGTTCAATGTGATGTGTGTAAAGGAAACAGATATAATAGAGAAACTTTAGAAATAAGATTTAAGGATAAAAATATTGCTGATGTTTTAAATATGACTGTTGATGAAGGAGTTATTTTCTTTGAAAATATTTCATCGATAAGAGATAAACTTTTAACGCTTCAAAAAGTAGGACTTGGTTATATTAAAATTGGTCAACAGGCCACTACCCTATCAGGTGGAGAGGCTCAAAGAATAAAGCTTGCAAAAGAATTATCAAAAAGAGCAACCGGAAGGACTATTTATATTCTTGATGAACCAACAACAGGTTTACATGTTCATGATGTAAAAAAATTATTAGAAGTTCTGCATACATTCGTAAATAAAGGAAATACAGTTATTGTTATTGAGCATAATTTGGATGTAATAAAAACTGCCGATTGGATTATTGATATGGGTCCAGAAGGAGGCGTAAAAGGTGGAAAAATTATTGCTGAAGGAACTCCAGAGGATGTTTCGTTGACAAAGGGAAGTTATACTGGAGAATTTTTAAAAAAAATTTTATCTAAGAATATATCGAGAAAAAGTGCTTAATAAAATTTTTATGATAAAGTAAATTTATGAGAATCAGTAATATTCTTCTATCTCTTCCAAAAACACTATTAAGTTCTGTTATTGCTACTTTAATTTTCTTTTATATTTTATTTTATATAAATGACGGATGGACAAGTGATAGATATTTTTGGAGCGCTATATTTAGATACCTTCATGTTTTATCTGGAATTATGTGGATAGGATTATTGTGGTATTTTAATTTTGTTCAAATTCCTAGTATGTCAAAAATTACTGATGAACAAAAACCTGCTATTAGCAAAGTAATTGCACCAACGGCTTTATTTTGGTTTCGCTGGGCTGCACTTTTGACAATAATTACAGGATTAATAACTGCTTATTTAAACGGTTATGTCCATGAAGCTTTAGCATTTAAAGGTGGTGCTAAAAATATAACAATAGGCATTGGAATGTGGCTTGGAATAATTATGGCTATTAATGTTTGGTTTATTATTTGGCCAAATCAAAAAAAGGCTTTGGGCATCGTTGAATGTGATCCCGAAGTGAAAGCTAAATCTGCAAGAACAGCTCTATTGGTATCTAGAGCGAATACTTTTTTGTCAATTCCGATGTTATTAACAATGGTAGCTGCACAAAATCTATATTAAGGCGTATTATCAATTTTTATAGACCAATCTCTTTTTACTTTAAAAAACATTAAAATTGGCGCTGCAATATAAATAGAAGAGTATGTGCCTACGATAATTCCAAAAGTTATAGCAAAAGCAAAACCTCTTAAAACCTCCCCTCCAAAGATTAGCACCGCAACAATACTTAAAAGTGTTGTTCCTGAAGTTTTTAATGTTCTTGAAAGAGTATTATTCAATGATTCATTTATTAAAATTGATAATTCTGATGAGCTATCTTTTTTTAAATTCTCCCTAATTCTGTCATAAATTATAACCGTATCATTAATTGAGTAACCCAAAATAGTTAATAAAGCTGCAATTATAGAAAGATCAAATTGTAAACCTAGGAGTGCAAAAACACCAACAGTAATAATTAAATCGTGAAAGAGAGCAACAATACCTCCAATACTAAATTGCCACTCAAAACGGAACCATAGATATAAGAAAATTGCAATCAAACATAATAAGACAGAGTAAATCGCAGACTTAATTAATTCTGAGCCAACTTTTGGTCCTACAGTTTCAACTTTTCTAATTAATATCTTCTCACTCAAATCTTTTTCTAAAAAATTTTTGATATCATTGGGAGAGATAGAATTATCTGTATAAATTAATAAATCATTTCCAGTTCCAAATTCTTTTACGGAAAAATTATTAATTTTAGATTTAGAAAAGGAATTTCTTATTTTTTCAATATCAATTTTTTTTTCTAATCTTATTTCAATTGTTGTACCACCTTTAAAATCTACACCTAAATTTAAACCTTTTGTAAAAATCAAAATGAAAGAAAAAAAAACAAAAAATACTGAAACTAAAATAAAAAATTTTTTATATTTTAAGAAATTAAAATTAGTCATTTAAAAACTTATTAGTTTATCTTTATTATTCTTAACGTATTTACCAACCATTAACCTATTAACGGTGAAAGCTGTAAAAAAAGACGTTACAAGACCAACGCACAAAGTGATTGCAAAACCTTTTATGGGTCCACTTCCTAAATAAAATAAAATTATGCCCGCAATAAAAGTAGTTAAATTAGAATCGATAATAGTTAATAATGATTTTTTGTAAGCCATATCAAAGGCAATGATATTAGATTTCTCAATCTTTAATTCTTCTTTTGCACGTTCAAAAATAATAACATTTGTATCAATTGCCATTCCAACAGTAAGAATTATTCCAGCAATTCCAGGTAAAGTAAGAGTAGATCCAAATAGAGTTAATATTGAAATTAAAATTACAACATTAAGTAAAAGAGAAATATTGGCAAAAAAACCAAGTAATTTGTAAGCATAAATCATATAAACAAAAACTAGTAAAAAACCTGTTATGAATGATATCAAGCCATAACGAATTGAATCCTCACCAAGATCCGCGCCAACAGTTCTTTCCTCTATTATTTTCATAGGCGCTGGTAATGCACCTGCTCTTAATAAAACGGCTAATTGATTAGCTTCTTCTACGGAAAAACCTCCGGAAATTTGTCCGCTACCTGTTAGTATTGGCTCTCTAATAACCGGGGAACTTAAAATTTCATTATCCAATATAATAGCAAGAGGTCTTCCAACGTTGTCTTTAGTAGCATTTGCAAATTTTTTAGCTCCTACACTGTCAAATTTAAAACTTACAATTGACTGGTTTGTATCCCTTTCAAAACCTGGTTGGGCATCAATTAAATTTTCCCCAGAAACTATTAATTTTTTTTCAACTTCAATAAAAGAGCCATCTGCCTTGTTTTTAATTTTTTCAAAACCAATATTGTCTTTATCAATAGAATTGGATTTTAAAAATTTAAAATTAAGCTGAGCAGTTTTTCCAAGAATATTTTTAAAATTAGATGGATCGGATAAACCAGGTAACTCAACAATAATTCTATTATCGCCCTTTTGTTGAATAGAGGGTTCCTTTGTGCCGAGTTGATCAACTCTTTTTCTTACTATTTCTATAGATTGATTAATCGTGTCTTTCTTTAAATTTTTAATATAATCATCAGAAAATTGTACGACAATTAAATTTTTTTCTATTCTATATACAAAATCTTTTTTTGTATTTTCTAAATTGTTATTAAGAAATACATTATCTTTACCTGCTCGATTAATTAAATTTATAGCATCATCTTTTTGATTTAAATTTTTTAACTCAAATTGAATTTTATTATTTGAAAAAATTAAATTTTTATAATCAAATTTTTTTTCATCAAAAATTTTCTTTATATCATTATATTTCTCTTGCGTTTTTTTTATAAGTAAAGGGTTAATATCAATCTCTAATAACAAATATGATCCCCCTTGAAGATCTAATCCTAAATTTACTTTTTTATCTAAAAAAATTTTATATTTACTTACAAAATTAAAATTCCCTATGAAAATATAAAAAAAAATTAATAATGAAGCTAGAATAAATCCAATTTTCAATCTGGAAAAATTTAACACTACTTAATTATTTAGTTTCTGATTTAGATAAAACTTGAGAGATAGTAGATTTTATAATTTTAACGTTTATATTTTCAGCAATTTCCAAATCTGCCTTTTCATCATCAATAATTCTTGTAATCTTTCCAACAATACCGCCAGCAGTTATAACTGTATCGCCTCTTGTTAATTTAGTTATCATTAATTTGTGTTCAGCAACTCTTTTTTGTTGAGGACGAATTAAAAGAAAATAGAAAATTACAAAGATTAATATTAATGGGATAAATTGTGCAAAACCGGAAGCAGACATAAAAAGCTGATTATACTAGAAGATCTTTAATTACAATATTTTATTTAATAATTTTGTATTTTTTAAATCTTTTTTAGACCATTCATATAACTTTGAAGTGCTACAGGGATGTTTATAGAACCATCCTTATTTTGGTTGTTTTCAAGTATTGCAATCAAAGTTCTGCCTATAGCAAGTCCTGAACCATTTAATGTTGTTACGTAGTCCGTTTTTTTATTTAAATCTCTATAACGCGCCATCATTCGACTAGCTTGAAATTGCCCACAAGATGAACAGCTAGATATTTCTCGATAGCAATTTTGTGATGGTATCCAAGCTTCAATATCGTAAGTTTTTTCTGCTGAAAATCCCATATCACCAGATGAAAGCAACATAACTCTAAAAGGTATTTCAAGTTTTTTAAGTATTGCTTCTGCGCAATTTGTTAACCTTTCTAGTTCGTTATTATTTTCCTCCGGTCTAACGATGCTGACAAGTTCAACCTTATAGAATTGATGTTGCCTCATCATTCCTTTTGTATCTTTGCCTGCTGCGCCTGCCTCGGCTCTAAAACATGGCGTAGCTGCAACATATCGTAAAGGTAGATCTTCATAATTTAATATTTTGTCTCTAACGATATTTGTTAATGATACTTCAGCTGTAGGGATCAACCAAAATCCATTTTCTAAAGAAAATTGATCTTTTGAAAATTTTGGCAGTTGCCCGGTTGAATACATAGATTTTTCATTAACAATGATTGGAACATTCATCTCTTGATACTCAAACTCCTTAACATGAACATCTATCATAAAATTAATTAACGCTCTTTCTAGTTTAGCAATGTTTCCTTTAGTAATTACAAATCTTGATCCAGTAATTTTTACAGCTGTTTCAAAATCCATTAGATCTTTTTCTAATCCAATTTCATCATGTGACTTTATTTTAAAGTCAAAACTATTAATTTTTCCAAATTTTCTCATTTCTTTATTACTCGAACTATCTTTTCCGATTGGTACATCATCCAAGTGTATATTTGGCAGGTTTAAAAGAATTTTGTTAATTTTTTCTTTTTGCTCGCTTATTTTTTTTTCAAAAACTTCAATATCTACTTTTAGTAATGATACTTTATTTGATAACGATAAGAATTCTTTACTCTTTTTATCCTTATGCGTTGAGAGAACTTTTGAAATTTTATTTCGTTCTTCTTGAAATTTTTGCTGTTTCTCAAGGTTTTGTCTTAAAACTGTGTCTAATAAAATAATTTCATCAATTATTAAGTCTGAATTTTCAATAAACTTTTCTTTATACTTTTTTTTACAACTAACTGGATTTTCTCTAATATGTTTAAGTATTATCATTCTTATTTTTTTTTTCTAAATATTTAATTATTAAAATAGATATTTCATATAAGAGCATTAATGGAATTGCCAATCCTATCTGGCTGATAGGATCTGGGGGTGTAATAATTGCAGCTACAATAAATATAATTACTATAATATATCTTCTTCTTTCTGATAAATATTTAGAGTCAACAAAACCGACGGTTGCTAGTAAAATTAATAATACAGGCAATTCAAAACTAAGCCCAAATGCAATCATAAAAATCATTATTAAAGAAAGATATTCACTTACTTTTGCCTCTAATTGTATTGGCATACTTGTTTGTGATGTGAGCGACTCAAATGATAAAAAGAACTTAATAGCTAATGGCATTATAAATTGGTAAGCCAAAAATGCCCCGAGCAAAAAAAGAACTGGCGTTGCTATCATAAATGGTAAAATAGCTTTCTTTTCGTTAGAATATAAACCAGGTGCTATAAATTTCCATATTTGAATCAAGAAAACTGGGAAAGAAAAGAATAAGGCTGAAAAAAAAGATAGCTTCAAGTACGTTACAAAAGTTTCTTGTAATGCAGTGAAGATTAATCTTTTATTACCTACCCCATCATTTCCTAAAGCTTTTACATAGGGTTGTAATAAAAAATCATATATTTTATCTGCATTAATATAAGAAATAATAAAAGCTAATGCAAAAAAAATTAAACTTTTTATAATTCGAGATCTTAGCTCTAATAGATGCTCTGAAATTGTTGATTGATTCTGCTCATTATTTATATTCATAAAAATAAAAATTATGACTTATCTTTTTTTTTTTTATTTTCATCTTCTAAATCAATATTAACAATTTTTTTTATATCTTTTTCCTGTTCTTGAACAATATCATCAATACCTTTTTGAAAAGAATTAACGTAATTTTTTATCCCATTTTTTATTTGAACAAACTTTTTAACAACAACAGGAAGATCCTTGGGTCCTATAACTAAGATAGCAACTAAGATTATAACTAAAACTTCTGACCACCCTATTTGTGGCATAAATTATTTTAGTGATTTGACTTTGAATTTTGATCTTTATCGTTTGGATCTTTTTTATCGGCTGATTGATCATCAGACATACCTTTTTTAAAACTTTTTATTCCTTTAGCTACATCTCCCATAAGATCAGATATTTTACCTCTGCCAAACAAGAGAACAATTACTATAACAACAATAATTATATGCCAAAAGCTAAGACCCATATTTAAAACCTATATATCAATTAATATTTTAATACAAATATTTAGTTATCTTTTTTGTTTAAAGTTCCAGAAAGCATATCATCTATATTCGAAAAAATGTCCTCTTTAGATAGTTTTTCAAGGTCATCTTGTGCAAACTTATTTGTTCCAAAAATTGATTTATCTAATCGACTATCTATTAATCCAGCTGATGCGAGCTCTTCAGAGTTTGGCAAATCTGATAAAGATTTTAAATTAAAATGACTTAAAAAAGTATCAGTTGTTACATATAATAACGGTTTACCAGGTATTTCTTTTCTGCCATTAGGTTTTACCCATCCAAGCTCGAATAATATTTCTAAAGTTCCAGTACTAAATGATACCCCTCTAATCTCCTCAATTTCAGAACGTGTTACTGGTTGATGATAAGCTATGATAGCTAAAGTCTCTATTGTAGCTTTTGATAATTTTCTTTGCTGAACAACTTCACTTGCAATTTTTTTAGATAAGTTATCTGCGGTTCTAAAGGACCATTTATCAGAAATTTCATAAAGATTTATACCTCTATTTATAAATTCAGATTGTAATTCTTTTAATATTTTTAAAATATCAACATTAAGTTCAATTTTTGATTTAATTGTTTCTATATCTAATGGCTCATCAGCAGCAAACAAAATAGCCTCCACTAGTCTTTTAGCGTCATTATATTTATTTAGCATTTTTATGTAGCTTTAATTAATATTTTATCAAAAATTTTTTTTTGCATAATAGATAATTTTCCTTCTCTAACTAATTCTAAACTTCCAGCAAAAGTTCCAGCTAATCCAGATCTTTTTAAATTTTTTGAACCTGAAAATGATCCGGGAATTAAATCTTTTATATCTCTCCACTCAGTCAATTCTTTGAGTAAACTTGTTATTTTTTTAATCGCCTCTTCCATCGTGTAAACTGGTAATTTTGAAATATTCATAATTGAAAAATTTTGTTTTCTTTTTATTTCAGCGTATGATTTTATGAGTTCATAAAGAGAAACTGCGTATTTAGAAGTAGAAATAGACTTAATGCCTTCTCGAATACCTTTTGTAAAAATATCTCTTCCTAGCTGTTTCTGTAGCACAAGTTTATCAGAAAGAAATCTTATTGCTTCTAGCTTTCTTAATTGCAATTTCAACTTTTCTGCCATTTGAAGAGCTGAAAAATCATCTTCAAAATCATCTGGCAGTAATAATCTTGATTTCAAATATGCAAGCCATGCTGCCATGACTAAAAAATCAGCTGCTAATTCTAAGTTCTTTTTGATATTATTAATAAATTTTAAATATTCATCAGCTAACTGAACTATAGAAATTTTCATGAGGTCTACTTTTTGAGATTTTGCTAAATCCAAAAGTAGTTCTAGTGGGCCTTCATAATTATCAATATTTAAACTGAATTTATCTTCTAGTTTTTCTTCAAAGGAGGGTTTTAATTCAACAATACTGGTCATGTAATTTATTTAACTGATTCTTTAGTAAAATTTATAAAAATTTGCCTTAATTTTTTGTGTTATTTTATTTGTAAAATTATCAGTTTCTGGGACGATTAAGGAAAGTTTCTTCATTTGATCTATCTTTCCATTGCAATGTAACAAAATATTGCAACCCGCATCTAGGGTTAGTTTCGCATTTTTTATCATACCCCCAGATAATGCTTTCATGCAAATATCATCTGACATTAATAATCCCCTAAAATTAAGATACTTTCTTATTACATCATTAATTATTTTTTTTGATTGTGTTGCACATCTTGTTGGATCTATTTTTTTATACAAAATATGTGCAGTCATACCTAAATAATTTTTGACATTTTTAAATGTTCTAAAATCGTTATTTTTTAAATAATCCAATGAAAAGTTTACTTGAGGCAAAACTAAGTGCGAGTCTCTATTAGTGCATCCATGACCTGGTATATGCTTAATAACAGTTTCAAGTCCTGATTTTTTATAAAAATTAATTAAATATTTAGATAAATTTATTACAACTTTAGGATTTTTAGAAAAAGCTCTATTTCCTATAACACTACTTTTATCTTCATTATATAAATCGAGAACTGGAACTGTGTTTATATTAATTCCACAATATTTTAATATTGAAATATTTGTTTTTAGGAATTTATCATATTTATAATAAAATTGAGGATCACTTTTATAAATATCACCAAAATATTTAGCGTTATAATTATCAAGATCGATTATTTTTTTAAAACGATTAACTTTATCACCTTCTTGATCAACTAATATTGGAAAATTTCTATCCTCAAAAAGATCTCTTATACTAGTTGTTAAATTTCTAACTTGTTCTAAATTTTCAATATTTCTAGAAAATAAAATAACTCCCCAAGGTTTATATTTTTTAAAAAATTTAATTTCACTAATATTTAATTTAAAACTATTAATTCCGAAAATAATTGCGTGAGTTTTCAAATTTTACTTTATTAACTCCCAATATTGTTTTTGTTTGTAAATATTTTTAAAATAATCATTATTATCTATTCTTTTTTTAAAATCGGATGATGAGCTAATTTTATCTAATTTTTCAATATGTGAGTTTAAATAGACTGAATAATCTACTCTTTTTTTATCTACATTTTTAATAAATGAATTAGAATTATAATAAAATAAACAGAAAGTTAAAAAAGAAAAAACAAGAAAAAAAGCTAATATATTATATAAATTTTTTTTCATTAATCACATTTCAGCTGGAGCGGTAACATTTAAAATATCTAATCCACTTTTTATAACCAATTGTATTTTTTTAATTAAGAATAATCGTGCTTCCTGGATTTCAGGATGATTCTCATTTAAAATTTTTAAATTATCATTTTCATTTCCAGTGTTCCAGTAAGTATGAAACAAACTGGCTAATTCATATAAATAAAATGGAACCCTATGAGGTTCTAGATGATATGCTGATAACTCTAAACATTTAGGCCACTCAGCTATTTTTTTTATTATATCAATCTCTATTTCATGATTAAGAAAACTTAAATTTATTTTCTTTTCATTGTTGATTTCGTATTTAGTTTTTCTAAATAAGGAACAAATTCTGGCATGAGCATATTGAACATAAAATACTGGATTTTCTTTAGAGTGATCAGTCACTAAATCAAAATCAAAATCTAATTGAGAGTCATTACTTCTGTATATCATCATAAATCTGACGGAATCTTTGCCAACTTCATTTATAAGGTCACTTGCAGTTATGAAGTCTCCTGCTCTTTTTGACATTTTTAACTGATTTCCTGATTTAAATAATTTAACCAGCTGACAAACTTTAGAAATCATTTGCTGCTTATTTTCTGATAAAGCAGACACGCACGAAGTTTGTCTTTTTAAATAACCAGCATGATCGGCCCCGAGAACGTTTATAAGTAAATCAAACTTTCTATCTATTTTATTAAGATGATAAGCAACATCATTTGCAAAATAAGTCCAAGTGCCATCTGATTTTTTTAAAGCTCTGTCAGAATCGTCACCAAATTTCGTAGATTGAAATAAGATTTGCTTTCTAGGTTCCCAATCATCAACTTCATTTCCTTTAGGTCTTTCTAAAATTCCTTCATAAACATAATTTTTTTTCTTTAATATGTCTAAAGCTTTTTCAACTAAATTTTGACTAACGATATAATTTTCAGAGACAAAATTATTATGGATAATTCCAAGATTTTTTAAATCACTTTTTATTAAATCCATGGCCTCTTCTATACATATCTTCTTAAGATCATTAAAAATTAAATCATAATTATCAGAAATATTTAGACTATTTTTTTTCAAAATATTTTTGGCTATATCAATCACATATTCACCAGGATAGAGGTCTTGGTCAACGGGAAACAAAACTTTATTATTTATTTCTAATATTCTAAAATAAACAGATTTAACAAATTGATTAATTTGATTGCCGTAATCATTAATATAATATTCTTTAACAACTTTATTTCCTACAAAACTCAATAGATTGGCTAATATATCGCCGAATACAGCCCCTCTGCAATGACCCACATGCAAAGGACCAGTTGGATTTGCAGATACATATTCAATTAGAATTTTTTTTGGAACTAAGTTGTCGCTTTTGCCAAAATTAATGTCTGTTGCTTTTAAAAAATCATACCAAAAATCTTTATTAAAAAAAAAATTTAGAAAACCAGGTTTAGCTACTTCAATTTTTATAATCTCTTTAAATTTATTATCTAATTCTTTTTTAATAATAGCCGCGAGATCAACTGGACTAAGATTGTTCTCTTTGGAGAAAATCATTGGTGCATTCGTGCTCAAATCACCATGAGTTTTTATTTTAGGAATCTCTACTGAAAAATTATCAAATTTTTCAGGTAGTTTAATAATTTTATCTTTTTCTAGTAGTTTAAAAAAATCAACAAGTTTTACTTTATAATTAATAAAGATATTCATTTTATTTTATTGTACAAATCAATAGCAAACTTATCGGTCATCCCAGCAATAAAATCTGAAACTGATCTTTCTAAACCCCACTTATTTTTTACATCTGAAGGTAAAAATTTTTTATTATTTTTAATTAAGTACATATATAAAGTTTTTATTATATTTTCTGCTTTGTCAGTCATCACTTTTACTGATTTATTTTCATACATATTGAATTTTAAAAATTCACGAATTTGATTATTTGCTTTTATAAGTTTTGGTGAAAAACTTACTATAAATTTATTTGAATTATAAACATCCTCAATTGTTTTGATTTTATGTTTTTTTAAATTTTTTTTTGTATGTAAAATTAAATCTGTGACCATAAAGTTGATTATTGATCTAATAATTTCATTTCTCAGTAATTTTTTATTTTTAAATTGCTTATTTTTTTTTTTTATAATCTCTCCGACAATTGGTAAATCTTTAATATCATTAATTGAAAATAATCCTGCTCTAATGCCGTCATCAATATCATGATTATTATAAGCAATATCATCGGATAATGCGCTAATCTGAGCTTCCAAGGAAGATTGATTATAGAAATTAATTTTCTTAATCTTATTTAAATTAGGTAATAAATCTAGATTTTGTTTTATTAAATAATTAGGACCATTATGTTTTACAATTCCGTCTATTGTATTAATGGATAAATTCAAACCGTCAAAATTTTGATAAGCCTTTTCTAATTCTGTAACTAAACGTATTGAATGAATATTATGATTAAAACCACCATGATTTCTAATACAATAATCTAAAACTTTTTCTCCCGCATGCCCAAAAGGAGGGTGACCCAAATCATGAGCTAAACTTATTGCTTCAGATAAATCTTCATTTAGTTTTAAATATCTGGAGATTGAACGTGATATTTGCGACACCTCTAGAGTGTGTGTAAGTCTTGTTCTATAATGGTCTCCCTCGTGATACACAAAAACCTGTGTTTTATATTTTAATCTTCTGAACGAAGTTGAATGTATAATTCTATCTCTATCTCTTTGATAAAATGATCTGTAGAGGTTTTTTTTATCACCAAATTGTCTTCCTAAATAATTTGAATTATTCGAAGAAAATTTAATTAATAACTTATTGTAATTCTCAACCCCAGACATATATTAATAATTAACATAAAAATTGAATGACTAATAATTTTACCATTACAGATAAAGCAAAAAAAAAGATAGGAAATCTTTTAGAAAAAGAAAATATTAATAAGTTTTTTAGGATTGAGGTGAAAGGTGGAGGTTGTTCTGGTTATAAATATAACTTCACAACGGATATGAAAAAAAATGAAGATGATTTAATTTTTGAAAATGTGTTAATCGATAAATCTTCTTTTGCCTTAATAGAAGGCTCGATTCTCGATTTTTCTGAAAAATTAATTGAAAATACTTTTAAAATAATAAATCCTAAAGCTACATCGTCATGTGGATGTGGAAGTTCTTTTGCCATTTAATGATATTAAGCAGTTGGAATGTTAATTCTGTACGAGTAAGATTAAATCATATTGTTCAATACCTAAAAAAAAACAAACCAAATTTTTTACTTCTTCAAGAGATTAAAACTGAAAATAAAAATTTTCCATTCTCAGAAATAAAAGAAATTGGCTACGATAGTGAGGTTAATGGTCAAAAATCATATAATGGTGTTGCTATAATTTATAATAAAAAAATTAGTAATATAAATTTTGATGTTATTAAAGATGAACAAAAACAATCACGAACTATCTCAGTCGATATGAATTACAAAAATCAACTTATCAAAATTATTTCTGTTTATGTTCCTAATGGAAATCCTGTTGATACCGATAAATATCAATATAAATTAAAATGGTTGAAATCTTTTGAAGAATTTTTAATTAATCAGAATAAATTAAAAAATAAATTAATAATTGGTGGAGATTTTAATATTATTCCTAATGAAGAAGATGTTTATAATCCAGAAGATTGGGAGAATGATGCCCTTTTTAGAATTGAAATAAGAAAAATTTTTAGAAAAATATTAAACGAAGGTTATGAGGATTCATTTAGGTTAGTGAATAAGGAGCCAAATAACTATACATTCTGGGATTATCAACAAAGGTCATTCGATAAAAATAAAGGATTAAGAATTGATCATTTTTTATTATCAAAAAATATTAGCCATTTAATTAAGGACGTAACTATTGATAAATATTTGAGAACTCTAGAAAGACCTTCCGATCACGTACCTATAAGATTAACTTTAAACTAAGCTCTACCGTAAATATCTTTAATACGAATAATATCATCTTCCCCTAAATAACTGCCCGTTTGAACTTCAATAATTTTTAACAAATTTTTTTGTTTATTTTCAATTCGGTGAACTGCGCCTTGGGGAATAAAAATAGAATCTGATTTATCCAATAATATATTCTTTTTATTTAACGTAACGTTAGCTTTTCCCTCAACTACAACCCAATTCTCAGATCTATATTTGTGTTTCTGAAGACTAAGAACTGCTCCGGGATTAACAACTAGTTCTTTGACTTGAAAATTATTTCCAACAAATATGTTTGTAAACTGACCCCAAGGTCTTTGTGTAGTTGTGTGTTGATCTATAATTTTTGGAAACTTTTTACTTATTATAGGATAAATTTCTTTAAGGTTATTATTATTAAGATCCGAAAGATAAAGAACATCATTATTATCAACTGCAAGTATATTTTTTAAATTACTAGCAACAACAGTTCTGGTAGATGAAATATAAGAATTTTTGATATTGTTCTTGAATACATTACCTCTTATAAAATTATTATTTTTATCTTTTTTTTCGATTTGCCATTTTTGCATCCAACTGCCAACATCTTTCCAGTCACTTAAAAGTTTTGAAGAATAAACATTTTTAGATTTTTCTAAAATAGCATGGTCAAAAGAGATAGAATTAATTTTTGAATAATATTTATTATCTAATGTGACAATGTTATTTGTAAGTTTTGCATTTATATAAGAATCGCAAACTTGTACCGCCAATTTTGTCTGTAAAACTGAAAATTCATTTAATAATGCTGATTTGTTTGAGAAAAATATTCCTGAATTCCAAAGGTAATTGCTGTTTTTAATAAGTTTTTTTGCTCGAGATAAATTTGGTTTCTCAACAAATTTTATAACTTTATTAAAATTTTTATTAACTCTTTTTGAATATAAATAACCATAGCCCGTTTCTGGATAATCAGGCTTAATGCCGAAAATAAAAATTTTATTCTTATCTAAATAGTTACAAAATTTTTTAATTTGTTTCTGAAAAACTATTTTTTTTTCAATTATATGATCAGAAGAAATAATTATTACAGGCTGATAAAATATTAAATCATCATCATTAATTGCCGCAAGAATTGCAGCTGCTGTGTTTTTTTTATCTGGCTCAACAAAGATTTTACAATTTATATTTTTTGTTTCTTCTTTGATTTGATCTAAAAAATTGGCATTAGAACAAATGGTAATGGGGTCAAAATTTATACCTGTGACTCTATCAATTGCGTGTTTTAATAAACTCTTTCCATTAATTTTAATAAATTGCTTAGGATGTTTTTTTCTAGATTCTGGCCATAATCTAGTACCTTCTCCACCACATAAAATAATTGGCTTAATTTTCATTATATTAAAAAAAATAAAATAACTGGTATTGAAATAATAGAAGCAACAGTGGACACAAAAACAGCTGCGCCAATTTCTTGATCATATGAATTATTTTCTGAAGCTATCAAATATGTCAATATAGCAGCCGGCATTGTTGATTGTAATATTACAACTTTAGCTACAATACCATCAAGATTTAATAAATAAACTACCAGCAATCCAATAATCGGACCGATAATAATTTTAAATATACCCAGCAATAAACCTATTTTTAAATTTTTAATATTAATTTTGCTGAGTGACATTCCTAATGCTAGCAAAACTAAAGGTATAACAAGTCCTGATAAAATTTTTGCAAAACTATTAATAAAACTTGGCATTTCAATTTTGTAGAACAAAATAATAAGTGAAGCTAATAATGCTAACAAAACAGGACTTAATAATATTTTTTTTAATGAATAATTTCCTGATGAAATTGCAGAATTAGCTGTAAAATGACTTACCATTACAATAGAAGCAAATCCTGCAGCTAGTGCAAGGCCCTCACTACCGAAAGTTAATAAAGCAAGTGGCAGACCCATGTTACCACTGTTAGGGTGCATTATTGGAGTTGTTAATTTAATAGATGGAAGTTTGAAAATTTTTATAAAAAAATATCCAAATAAAAAACCAAGAGATAGAACTAAAAAAGCTGAAAAAAAAATTTCAAAAAAAATATTTATAGTTAAATTTGCTCTAGTTATGGAATCATAAATCAGACATGGTAGAGCAATATTTGAAACAAGTTTTGTAACAGCAACAATATTAAAATCTTTGTTATAGATATTCCACAGATATCCGATAAATATTACAAAAATAACTGGGAGTATTATATTTAAAATTGTAAGAAACAATTATTCCTCAAATGTCCGCGTAACATTTTTTTTCTTTAGAGCCACCTGGATGAGTTACTGCGCCATATTTTGAAGATCCAACAGACTGTGCATATTTCCAAAGGGTTCCTGATGTAAAATTAGGTTTTATATTTTTCCAAGATTTTTTTCGTTTTTGTAATTCAGAATTTGAAATTTTAACTTCAATAGTACCTTTATTAGCATCGATAATTATTGTATCGCCATTTTTTAATAATGCTATCGGACCACCATTAAATGCTTCTGGCGCAACGTGTCCAACGCAAAAACCTCTAGTTGCTCCTGAAAATCTTCCATCGGTAATTAATGCAACTTTTTCTCCCATTCCTTGGCCATAAATAGCTGCAGTAGTCGAAAGCATTTCTCTCATTCCAGGACCTCCCCTTGGCCCTTCATATCTAATAACTATAACGTCACCTTCTTTATATTTTCGTTTTTGAACTGCTTTAAAAGCCTCTTCTTCACTATTAAAACACAAAGCTTTTCCTTCAAACTTTAGAGTTTTCATTCCGGCAACTTTAACGATTGCACCTTCAGGAGCTAAATTTCCCTGTAGACCAACAACTCCTCCTGTTTTTGAAAGTGGTTTGTTATAAGGCCTCATTACATCCTGTTTATTATTAAATTTAACATTTTCTAAATTTTTTTTCATAGTTTCGCCAGTCACAGTCAAACAATCTCCATGCAAATAACCTCCATCCAATAAAGTTTTAAGTAGCATTGGCACTCCCCCAGCCTCAAACATATCTTTTGCAACATATTTTCCACCTGGTTTTAGATCTGCTAAATAAGGAGTTTTTTTAAAAATTTTAGCAACATCCATAAGATCAAATTTGATTCCACATTCATTTGCAATTGCAGGAAGATGAAGCGCGGCATTTGTAGATCCACCGGTTGCAGCCACAATAGTTGCAGCGTTTTGTAATGATTTGAGTGTAACAATATCTCTTGGTCTAATATTTTTTTTTAATAAAGACATTACTGCTTGTCCACTGGCATAAGCATATTTATCTCTTTCTTCATACGGCGCAGGAGTTCCTGATGAATATGGCAACGCCAAACCAATAGCTTCTGATACACATGCCATTGTGTTTGCGGTGAACTGTCCTCCACATGCTCCTGCACTTGGACATGCGCTGATTTCTAATTCTTCTAAATCCTCATCTGACATTTGGTTGTTAGAATGTTTTCCAACAGCTTCAAAAACATCAACAACTGTTACGTCTTTTCCTTTAAATTTTCCTGGTAATATAGATCCACCATAAATAAAAACGCTAGGCACATTTAATCTACACATGGCCATCATTAGTCCTGGTAAAGATTTATCGCATCCGGCTAAACCAACTAATGCATCGTAACAATGACCTCTAACTGTTAGTTCTGTTGAATCTGCAATTATTTCTCTAGATATTAATGATGACTTCATTCCTTCATGCCCCATTGCAATTCCATCTGTAACTGTAATCGTACAAAATTCTCTTGGAGTTCCACTATTATCAGAAACACCTTTTTTTGCAGATTGAGCCTGTCTCATTAAAGCAATATTACACGGAGCTGCTTCATTCCATGTAGAAACTACTCCAACAAAAGGTTTGGCAATATCACTTTTTTTTAAATCCATTGCATAATAAAAAGATCTATGTGGAGCTCTATCTGGTCCTACTGTTGTATGGCGACTAGGTAGTTTTGATTTATCAAATTTCATAATTAATTTTTAATAGATATTATACTTTCTAATTGATTTAAATCATTTACTAATCTCTTTAAAATATCTTTTTCTTTATCTACTACATCTTTTGGAGCTTTATTAATAAACGATTTATTAGAAAGTTTATTTTTAGTTGCAATAATACTATTCTTTATTAAATCTATTTTTGCTTTTACTTTAATAATCTGATCATTTAGAGAAATTTCTGTTGAAAATTTAATAAGAATAGCATCTCCATCCAAATAAATTGGTAGTATATTTTCATTTTTTTCATCTTTTTTAAAATAATTTTCAACTCGAGAAGCTTTTTTAAAAATTAAAGAATTTCTTTCTAAAAAATTTTTTTTATCTTTTGGTAAATGATCAACACAAACATCCACAAAATTACCAGGTGCAACTTGTAAAATAACTTTTGTAGATCTTATTAAACTTACAAGTTTTATTAACCAATTGATCAATTCAATATTGGTATTTTTAATTATTTTAATTTCTTTTTTAGAATTAAAATTAATTAAAGGACTTTTGTATATTTCTAAAAACTTTAGTTTACTCCATAGCTCTTCTGTAACAAAAGGTATAAATGGATGAAGAATTAAAAGTATATTTGAAAATATAAATCCAAAAACTTTTTTGGTTTCTTTTATTTGGCTTTGATCATTTGAGTAAAAAATTGATTTCGAAAATTCTAAATACCAGTCACAAAATACATTCCATACAAAATTATAAATTTCTTTAGAAGCTTCATCAAATCTAAAATTTTTTATGTGACCCTCAATATTATTTTTAGTATTAATAAACTCATTTATAATCCATTGATTTATTTCTAATTTTATTTCTTTGCTTTCAATTTGAATATCATGGTTACATTTATTAAATTCACAAAATTTAGAAACATTCCAAATTTTAGTCAAAAAGTTTCTATACCCTTTAACTCTATCCTCTGAAAGTTTGACATCTCTACCAGGTGATGCCATGGACATTAAAGTAAATCTTAAAGCGTCTGCTCCATATTTTTCTATTAAATCTAAAGGGTCAATTACATTGCCTTTTGACTTAGACATTTTTTGACCATCAATATCTCTAACTAATGCGTGTATATAAACTTTATCGAATGGAACTTTTTTGGTAAAAAATAATCCCATCATCATCATTCGAGCTACCCAAAAAAATAAAATATCAAATCCCGTTACCAAAACTGATGTTTTATAAAATCTTTTAAGATTATAAGTTTTTTTAGGCCAACCTAGACTTGCAAATGGCCATAATGCTGATGAGAACCAAGTATCTAAAACATTGATATCTTGATTTATAGGAGAATTTTTTTTTTTATAATACTTGTCTGCTTGTATTTGAGCGTCATTTTGATCTTTTGCTGAAAAAACTTTTCCATCATTTCCATACCAGATAGGAATTTGATGACCCCACCAAATCTGTCTGGAAATACACCATGGTCTAATATCTTTTAACCATAAATTATAATTTTTAGTCCATGACTCAGGAAAAAAAATTGTTTTTTTATTTTTTACCGCCTTTAATGCCTCCTTCGACATTTTTTTAACATTTAAAAACCATTGTTCTGTAAGATAAGGCTCGATTATAGAATTTGATCTATCACCGTAAGGAACGTTATGTTTTATTATTTCCTCTTTTTCTAATGCATTAATTAATTTTAAATCATCTATTATTAATTTTCTTGCTTCAAATCTATCAAGACCTTGGTACTTTTTAGGACAATTTTTATTAAGTCTTCCATCGGCCTCTAAAATGTTAATTTTTTCCAAATCATGTCTTAATCCAACCTCATAATCATTAAAGTCATGGGCAGGAGTAATTTTTACAGCCCCAGATCCTTGATCAGGATCGGCATAATCATCAGCTATTATTTTAATTTGCTTATCTATAATTGGAATTTTTGCTTTTTTACTAATAAATTTTTTATATCGTTTATCTTTGGGATTTACGGCGATTGCAGTATCAGCGAATATAGTTTCCGGCCTAGTAGTTGCTATTGATATAAAATCGTTTTTATCAATAAAATATTTTATATAATAAAGTTTACCTTCTATTTCTTTCTGCACTACTTCTAAATCAGAAATTGCAGTTTTTAATACTGGATCCCAGTTTGATAGTTTAAAATCCTTATAAATAAGTTTTTTTTTAAATAATTCTGAAAAAACTTTAACCACTGCTTCAGACATATTTTCGTCCATAGTAAATCTGGTTTGAGACCAATCACATGAAGATCCTAATTTTTTAAGTTGATTTATTATTATGTTTCCAGAATGATCTTTCCAATTCCAAACTTCTTTAAGAAATTTTTCCCTACCTAATATTTTCTTTGATTGTTTTTTTTCATTTAGTTTTTTTTCAACAACAAGTTCAGTTGCTATTCCAGCGTGGTCAGTCCCTGGTTGCCAAAGCGTTTCGTAACCCTTTAATCTATAAAATCTTACTAATAAATCTTGAATAGAATTATTGAGAGCATGCCCCATGTGTAGATTTCCAGTTACATTAGGAGGAGGTATTACAATAGAAAAGTATTTTTTTTTATTACTATTTTTTTTAGGTTCAAATAATTTATTTCTTTCCCAGAAGTTATAAATTTTATCCTCTATTTCTAGGTGGTTATAGTTTTCTTCTAACATTAAAAATTAAATTCTTCTTTGTCGATATAATTTATAATTATAGGTGCGCTAGCATTCATAATTTTCAATTTTTCATATCCACTTACTTTTTTTTTATAAAGATAAATACTTGAGTAAGAGTCCTCTTTTAGAATGCAAACCAATTTTCCATCAACTTTTAATTTGTCTAATAAATTTACAGGATTATCATTTACCGTTCCATTGATAATAATTTTATCAAATTTTAGATCTAGATTATTTAGTTTTCTGTAATTTGAAAATAAAACATTAATGTTTATGTAATTTTTAATTTTAATATTTTTTATTGCTAAGTCGAATATGATTTTGTCTTGTTCAATTGAATAAACAAAATTTACTAAATTAGCCAATATGGAGGTTGTGTAGCCCCCACCAGAACCTATTTCTAAAATAGTATCAGACAATTGAGGTTTGATAATATTTAAGAATTTAGCAAAGATAAGTGGTTTTAAAATGAAACTATGTTGAGAGAATTTTATATGATCATCAATATAGGATAAATTTTTTAAAGAATCTGGCAAAAAATCTTCTTGATGAACTTTTTGAAATGCAGCAATTAAATTTTCATCTATAATATTATTAGGCCTTAATTGGCTCTCAATCATATTTAATTTTCGAGTTGTATGTTGCATAATATTTGCGAGTCTTGAAAACTAAATATATATACACGATAGCTATTAGAAAATAATACAGAAAAAAATATGGCCACGTGGCGGAATGGTTACGCAGAGGACTGCAAATCCTTGTATCCCAGTTCGATTCTGGGCGTGGCCTCCAAATAAATATTGTTTTTAAAAAAAAAAATCGTATTGTGTTTTTTTTATTCCCCGATAGCTCAGCTGGTAGAGCAGTTGACTGTTAATCAATTGGTCGCAGGTTCGAGTCCTGCTCGGGGAGCCAAAAAATTTACGCTGTCCTAGATAGTTTCTTATTTGAATTTAAGATATTTAAAAGTTTATCTTTTTCAACTTCAGTTAATTTTCCGACAAAAGCTTCTAAAGAGTTATCATTTTTATTTTGTGAGTCTAAATTTTGAAAATCTTTAAATTCCTCAAAAAAATACTTTACAGGAACTTTTAAAAAATTGGCTAATTGTAATAATCTGCTGGAACTAACTCCATTAGTTCCTTTTTCATATTTTTGTATTTGCTGAAATGTAACATTAATTGCTCTTGCTACTTGAGTTTGTGTAAGACCAAGAGCAGATCTTCTAGCTCTTAATTGCTTTCCTAAATGTTGATTTAATTCTAGTGACATTGATCCCTTTATTTAAATAATAAAATCTGATTAAACGTATTTTAAGTAAATAAATCAAGTCTAAAAATTTAAAAAATATTTATAATGTTAAGCTCTGTAGTTTGGTTAAAGGATGACTTCAGAACTATTAATAATCCTGCAATTTCAAGCTTAATTAATGAGAAAAAAAGCGCAAAAAAAGTTATTTATATATTTGATAGAGACAAATACCATAAGCAAGAGGCACAGAGGTGGTGGCTTGCAAAATCGCTAGAAGTTTTCCAGGAAAAATTACAAGAATTAAATATTACGCTTGACATAATTTCTGGAAATGCTGAAAAAATAATAAAAAATTTAGTAAATAACAAAAAAATCGACAAAATTTTTTGGAATAAGTCCTGCCATTTAGATGAAAACCGTACTGAACAAAGTGTAAAAAAAATATTAGAAGAAAATAATATAATCTTTATAGAATTCAACTCTAATTTATTAAATCCTGTAGAAAAAGTAAAAAAAGATGATGGTACACCTTTTAAGGTTTTTACTCATTATTGGAAAAAAGCTGAAAAAATTTATCTAGAAAATAATCAAAAAATTGATGAGAGAATTAGTTCTTATTCCAAGAAAAAAAAAATTAATAAAGATATTGAAGCTATTTATCCAAAGAAAAATTGGAATAAAAAATTTGAAAAATATTGGGATCCTAGTGAGGAGAAGGCAATTGAAATACTAAATAATTTTATAAAAAATAATATTGAATATTACGCAACAAATCGAGACATCCCTTCATTAAGCGGCACATCAAAATTATCACCATATTTGAAATTTGGTCAAATATCTGTCCATCAAATAATGAATAAATGTTTGATGATTAAAAGTAAAAAGATTGGTTTTAGAAAGTTTATAAATGAAATTGGTTGGAGAGAATTTTCTCATTCTTTACTTCATAACTTTCCAGAAATGGAAAAAAATAACCTTAGAAAAGAATTTGATAAATTTAATTGGATTAAAAATGATGAATTTTTGAAAAAATGGAAAAAAGGATTAACTGGTTATCCAATCGTTGATGCTGGCATGCGAGAACTTTATGAAACAGGCTGGATGCATAATAGAGTAAGAATGATTACTGCTTCCTTTTTAGTAAAACATTTAAGAATTCATTGGAATGAAGGTGAAAAATATTTCAGAAATTCCTTACTAGATTTTAATATTGCAAATAATGTTTCCGGTTGGCAATGGGTGGCAGGTACAGGGGCAGATGCCGCACCCTATTTTAGAATTTTTAATCCAATTTTACAGGGAGAAAAATTTGATCCCAATGGTGAATATGTCACTAAATGGTGTCCAGAATTAAAAAATGTACCTATTGAATTTTTACATAAACCTTGGGAAATGCCTGAACAATTACAAAATCAAATTAATTTTAAATTAGGACACAGTTATCCGTTACCAATTGTAAAACATGTAGAAGCACGAAATTCAGCTTTAAAAGCTTTTCAAGATTTAAAGAAATGAAAAAAAAAGTTGCCATAATTGGCAGCGGTATTTCTGGATTGACTGCTGCTTTTGAATTGCACAAAAAATATGATGTCCATGTTTATGAAAAAAACTCATATCTAGGTGGACATACTCATACTCACGAAATATTTGAAGGTAAAAAAAAATATTCTATTGATAGCGGTTTTATAGTTTTTAATAATAAAACGTATCCAAATTTTATTGAATTTTTAGATAAACTGAGAGTGCCTAAAGAAAATACAAATATGAGTTTCTCTGTAAACTATCCAACAGAAAATTTTGAGTGGTCTGGTAAAGATATAAATAGCCTTATTTTTAGAAATAAGAACTTTTTCTCTATAAAATTTTATAAAATAATTATAGGAATTTTGAAATTTAATATATTAGCAAAAATTAATATAAAATCTTTGAATGAACTTAAAATAGATAAATTTCTTAAAAAATTTAATTTTAGCACTGAATTTAAAAAATATTATTTATATCCTATGTGCTCATCAATTTGGTCAAACCCAATCAATAAAATTAAAGAGTATAAAACTCATTTTTTAATCAAATTCTTTATCAATCATGGCTTAGTAAATGTTTTATTTAGACCTCAATGGAAAGTTATTAAAAATGGAAGCAATCAGTATATTAAGAGAATTATAAGCAACTTTAAAATAAAATTTTTTTTAAATATAAATGTAAATTCAATAAAAATTGATAAAAATAAAATTATTATTAAAAAAAATGGCAAAACATTAATTTATGATTTTTTAATATTTTCTAACCACACTGATGAAATAAAAAAAATACTGCCAAATAGTTATATAAAACAAAGAAGAATTCTATCTTTAGTTGATTATCAATATAATGAGGCATGTCTTCATACAGATAATACTTTAATGCCTAAAAATAAATTTAACTGGTCCAGTTGGAATTTTATAAATTCGGATGATAATATTCCAAGACTAACTTATTGGATGAATTATTTACAAAATTTAAAAAGTAAAAAAGATTATTTCGTATCGATAAATTCTAATAACTTGATTGATCAAAAAAAAATTATAAAGAAAATGAAATATAGCCATCCAGTTTTTAAATATAATAAGGAATTTGTATTAAAAAAGTTAGGAGAAATACAAGGTATTGATAACATTTATTATTGTGGAGCTTGGTGTGGATATGGCTTTCATGAAGATGGAGTTGTATCTGCAAAAAATGTTGTAAAAAATTTAATTTAATGGAGAGTACCCTTCAGCCAGGCATAGTTTTTCATCAGAGGCTAAGTCCAATAAATTATAAATTTAACTATAAAACTCTTTCAATTTTAATAAACTTAAATGAATTAGAAATCATTCATAAGCTATTTTTTTTTTCTGTAAATTCTTTTAATCTTTTCGGCTTTAATTTTAAAGATCACGGGAAGAGAAAAACTGATAGTAATCCAAAGAATTTTATTGAGGAAAAAATCTTAAAAAAATTTAAAGATAAGAAAAAATATACAATTTTTTTGTATTGTTCACCCTCATTTCTTGGATATGTTTTTAATCCAATATCAATTTACTTGTGCAAAAATGAAAAAAATAAAATTAAATATTTATGTTATGAAGTAAAAAATACCCATCATGAGCAACATTGTTATTTTATAAAAGTTAATAAAATACGTAATAAAAAATTTTACTCAGAGCTGGATAAGAAATTTTATGTATCTCCATTTTTACAAAGGCAATTAAAATATAAATTCTATTTAGACAACGAGAAAGAAAATTTTACACTTAATATTGATGCTTTCAAAAAGAATCAATTAATCTTAAAAACTGGAATTAAATCTAAATCAAAACTACTATCTGATCTATCTTTGATCAGTGAACTTATTAAGAATTTATTTTTTTCACAAAAAATAATGATTTTAATACATTATCAGGCAATGAAAATATTTAAAAAGCAACGATCTTTTTTTTCAAAGCCTAAAAAAAAACATGATACAATATCTTTCTATGGATAGTTTATTAAAAAAATATTTAAATTTTAAATTCCAAAATATTAAATGGGGTGAAATTAAAGTAAATTTTAAAAATTCTTATGAAAAAGTATTTAAAGCATATCAGGGAGATTTAGCTTCAAATATTGTTATAAAAGATAACACTTTTTTTAGTGATGTATTTTTAAAAGGCGAACTTGGCTTTGCTGAGTCTTATATAAATAATAAATGGGAAACTTCTAATCTTACTAACTTATTAAAAATATTACTTAAAAATCAACAAATAAAAAGAAAAAATTGGGCAGATAATTATTTATCATTACTCATTGAAAAATTTAAATTTTTTTTAAAAGCAAACTCTATAAATCAAGCAAAAAAAAATATTTATTATCATTACGATTTAGGAAATAAATTTTATTCATTTTGGTTGGATAAATCTATGACTTATTCCTCTGGAATCTTTAACACAGAAAATGATGATCTGTTTGCATCCCAAATTAATAAGTATGATAATATAATAAAAAGTTTAGATATTGAAACTTCTGATACTGTTTTGGAAGTTGGTGCGGGCTGGGGCGGTTTTATAGAAAGAAATTCTCAAACCATTAAATCTAACATCGAAGGACTAACAATTAGTGAGCAACAATATAATTATATTGAAAATTTAATTAATCATAAAAAATTAAATAATAACTCTAAGATCTTTCTTAAAGACTATCGAAAACTTAATTTAAGTAACACTTACGACAAAATTGTTTCCATTGAAATGTTTGAAGCAGTTGGGAAAAAGTATTGGGACCTATATTTTAAAATATTAAATAATGCGCTTAAAAAAAATGGTAAAGCATGTTTTCAAGTCATAACAATTGACGACAAAGAATATGAAAATTATATAAATCAAGTTGATTTTATCCAAAAATATATTTTTCCAGGCGGTATACTTCCATCTAAAAAAATTTTATATAAACTTTTTAAAGATAATAATTTTGAATTATATGAGGAAAAATCCTTTGGTAATGATTATGCAAAAACTTTAAAACTTTGGAAAGAAAGCTTTAATAACTCTTGGGATAAAATTTCAAAACTTAATTTTGATTATAAATTTAAAAATTTATGGAACTACTATTTGAGTTATTGTGAAACCGGATTTGCAACTGGGCATACTAATGTTAGCCAGTTTTTCGTAAAAAAAGTTGCGTAAATTAATTTAAATTTTTTAATTTATACTCCCAATCTCCTTTAAGTGTAAATTTCATATCAACCCATTTAAGGTCTTTTTCGGTATAACCAATATTTATATCAAGATTATCACCTTTTATATTATAAAAATTTACTACCTCATTTTTTTCATTAATTTTTTTGGTTTCCTTTTTTAAAAAAGTTATTTGAGTTTTTAAATTTCTACAACCCTGCCCCAAAACATAATTATTGTTTAATAAAGAATCATGATTCCACCAAAGCGCTGGATAAAATTTTTCAGCAAGCTCATAAATGTATTTTTTATTTTCTGTCATTCCATCAAATGAGTACTTTCCATCTGAAATTTTTTTAATATTACAATAATCATTGTCGCTGCCATCTTGTGTTTTTGATTTAAATTCTATTAATTCGTCATTTTTATAAGTCTCTACCCCATAAGATTTATAAGTATGAACCTTTATACCAAGGATTTTGACCTCAATTAATATGTCTGTAATTACCTCTTTTGTATTATCACCTTTTTTTTTAACATTTACTTTATGAAATCCAACAAGATCATTATTTCTATAGATATCAAATTCAATACGCTGTAGGTTTTTATAATGCTGAACGTGCGAGTTACCAGCTGTAGGAAATAAAATATAACTTACAAAAAATATTAAAAGACGTAACATTTTATTTATCGAAGAATCTGACTTAAAAAAAGCTTTGTTCTATCACTTTGTGGTTTTTCAAAAAAATCTTTAGTTTTTTGTATCTCTATAATCTTTCCTTCATCCATAAATATTACTCTATCTGCAACAGTTTTAGCAAAACCCATCTCATGCGAAACTACAACCATAGTCATCCCTCCTCTTGCAAGATCAATCATAATTTCAAGTACTTCTTTTATCATTTCAGCATCTAATGCAGAAGTTGGCTCATCAAATAACATAATTTTTGGTTGCATGCATAATGCTCTAGCTATTGCTGCTCGTTGTTGCTGCCCCCCAGATAATTGACCTGGATATTTTTTGGCTTGTTCCGAGATTTTAACTTTTGTTAAATATTCCATTGCAATTTCGTCTGCTTTTTTTTTTGGAATTTTTTTAACCCAGGCTGGGGCTAATGCACAGTTATCTAAAATTGATAAATGTGGAAATAAATTAAACTGTTGAAAAACCATTCCAACCTCTCCACGAATTTTTTCAATATTCTTTAATGTTTTATCTAATTCAGTGCCCTGTACAAAAACATTGCCTTCTTGATGTTGTTCTAAACCGTTAATACATCTTATTAAAGTTGACTTTCCAGAGCCTGAAGGACCACAAATTATTATTTTTTCACTTTTATTGACATGAAAATTTATCTCTTTAAGAACTTGAAATTTTCCATACCACTTATTCACATTTTTGAATTCTATTACTTTTTCACTCATTAGTGTTTTTCTGTATTATATTTTTTTTCTAAACTCTGAGTGTATTTACTTAATGAATACGAAAAAACAAAGAATATAATTGCAACAAAAACATAACCCTCTGTAGCCAAGCCAAGCCAATAAGAGTTGGATTTTGCTAAATTAATCATGCCCAATATTTCAAGCAATCCAACCAAAATAATCAATGGTGTATCCTTGAATAAAGCAATGAAAGTATTTGTAATTCCAGGTATTACTGTCTTAATTGCTTGTGGCAAAATAATTAAAAAATTCATTTTCCAATAACCCATTCCAAGAGACTTGGCAGCTTCATATTGCCCTTTAGGTAAAGATTGTAAACCTCCCCTTACTACTTCTGCAACATAAGTTGCTTCGAAAATACTTATGCCTATTGCAACTCTTAATAGCTTATCGACATTAGAATTTGCCGGCAAAAATATCGGAAACATTATCGCAGCAGCGAAAATAACTGTAAGTAAAGGAATACCCCTCCAAAATTCAATAAATAAAATAGAAAAAAACCTAAAAATCGGCAGCTCAGATCGTCTTCCTAATGCTAACAAAACTCCTAGAGGAAAAGCGACAATAATGCCAAAAAAAGTAAGTATAAAAGTTAAAGTTAAGCCTCCCCATACTCTTGTTTCAACACGCTCTAAACCAAATCCGCCATTTATTAAAGTAAAACCTATTAATGGAAAAATAAATATTAAAAAAAATAAAATGTAAATTTTAAATTTGGATTTAACAAAAAAAGCTAAAGTCACTGTAGAAATTAAGATTAAAAAAGCTAAGTTAACTCTCCAAATTTCTTTTTCAGGATAAAATCCATAAATCAATTTTTCAAACCAAACTTTGATAAAAACCCAACATGCTCCACCGGGTTGACAATCCGTTTTAGAATTTCCAATAAAAGTAGCTTTTATTAATGCCCAATCTATAAAAGGCGGTAAAGTAATTAAAAGTACATAAATAATAAATAATGAAATTAAAGAATAATACCAATTAGAAAAAAGATTAATTTTTAACCAATTTTTTATATCACTAATATTCATTTGTTATCTTTCAACTATTGCAATTTTTTTATTATACCAATTTAAAATACCAGAAATTATTAAACTGATAGTTAAATAAGTCATCATTACCATAAAAATGATTTCTATAGCTTTTCCAGTTTGTGAAAGAGCTGTTCCCGCAAAAACTCCTGCAAGATCAGGATATCCTATGGCAGCTGCTAAAGAGGAATTTTTTGTTAAATTTAAATATTGATTAGTTGTTGGAGGAATTATTACACGAAGTGCTTGCGGTATAACTATTAGTTTTAAAGTTTGTGGATTATTAAAACCTAGAGATTTTGAAGCCTCTTTTTGACCTTTGCTTATTGCTAAAATTCCAGCTCTAACGTTTTCAGCTATAAAAGCAGAAGTGTATAAGGATAATGAAAATAACAGTGCTAAAAATTCAGGAACTAATTTTACACCGCCAACATAATTAAATATTCCAAAATTTTTAATAAGTTTTGGGTATTCAACTGAAAGACTTACATCTCCAATTAGAGAAAATATGACTGGAAAAATAATAATTAATAACAAAAATATTTTAAATACTGGAATAATTTT
>Ga0247843_1001777_pt1 | contig 41896 bp, 41 predicted proteins | sample LaCruzMarch2017__FD_192420 | JGI IMG/M metagenome (GOLD analysis project Ga0247843, IMG submission 192420) | Freshwater microbial communities from meromictic Lake La Cruz, Castile-La Mancha, Spain - LaCruzMarch2017_8m | ecosystem: Environmental > Aquatic > Freshwater > Lake | place: Spain...
CGCGCGGCGCTGCGCCTCAAGCCGGCAGATGCAGTTCAGGCCGCAAGCGCGTTTGCCATCAATGCAGAGGTCGTGTCCCGATGATTGGTTTACGAACTGGAGCTCGTGTCGGGCCTCGCCGCCAGGCTGGGCCGGTCATGCTGCAGGCAGTGCCGGCAGGCTGACGAGGGGACCATCGCTCATTCTCCAGATCGAAACGGCTGAGGATGTGGCGCAGGCTGTTGTCCGGTACCGGGATCCTGGCTTCGATTTTTCTGATTTGACGATCGCGACAGCGGGTCGGCCTCTGGGCGCGTTTTCGCTTGCCACCTTCGACAAAAACGCCGCGCGCATCGAAGGTGTAACGCTACTGAGCGCCTGAACGTGCTGAGCATCCGCAACGAGGCGACATTGTATTTCCTGCGGCGACTGAACCGTCCCCGATGATCTGTCTACGACTTGCAGGTCTTGCGATATCCGGCCGCGCGCAGTGCGCCTGATAATGCTCCATGAAGCACGGGCTTGCACGCGCGACACTGGTCTCTCGCGTGCGTCCAAGCCCGCACGAGGCTGGTCTCTCTCGTGGAGGCTGTCGGGCGAAAAACCTTGATCAGTCCTGCGCATCACAAAGGGGCTGCGAGCGAGGGACTGCCATACTCCCTTCAATCAGCAGCAGATCCCACACGGCGATTGGCGCCGTTTCAAGATCAACCAATGCCTGCCGATGCCTGACAGCGCTCGCTGGCTATGCAGCCCTGGGCTTATAGGGTTTCACGTCGAACGCGTCGGCTTTCTGATGGATGTCGTAGGCATCCCATAACGCCTGGATGCGAAGCAGCAGCTCCGCCTCGACGCCGAAGGCCAATTCGATCCGCATCGCCATGTCGGCCGACAGAGACGACTTCTCGTTGAGCAGATCCGACAGCGTCGCGCGGCGAACGCCCAGAATGCCGGCCGCCTGAACGACCGATAGGTCGTGAACATCGAGGATTTCGCCTTGAATGAAAGCGCCAGGGTGAGCGGGCTTCATTCCGACTTTGATCTTTGCCTTGGCCATCAGTGATAATCCTCCAAATCGACATCCGCCAATTGACCGGCTTCAATCCTGAACGTCAGACGCCAGTTGCCTGTCACCGAGATTGACCACGTTCCGGCGCGCTCGCCCTTCAGTTCATGAAGCCGCCAGCCGGGGAGAGCTTCGAGACTGTCCAGATCGGCAGCCGCAACCAGCGCGGTGACAATGTTGCGCACGCGCTTCACCTGGTCCGCCTTGAGGCCCCTGGCGTCGTCGCGCTCGACAAAAGTCCGAAGGCCCTTGTGCCTGAACGATACGAACTCCATGAACACATCCGTACGGCCACACCGTACGGATGTCAACTCTGTTGGATCGGGGTCTGTGGACGCAGGGAGTGTCCCCAACTGCGCTTGGGGCGGCGACGCGGTCCGCGTCGTCTCATCGGTTAAGCGTCCTGCCCACCCGGCCCCGACACTGATCAGTCTCGGGCGTCCAGGCCCGCACGAGACTGTTGCCTGTCATGCGTTCAAGTCCGCTCAATAACGCCTCCATGCCGGGTGAGCGACGCGAGCCCGGAAACAGATCATGCCGGGTGAGCGACGCGAGCCCGGAAACAGATCATGCCGGGTGAGCGAAGCGAGACCGGAAAGCAGGCATGCCGGATGAGAGTAGCGAGACCGGAAAGCAGGCATGCCGGATGAGCGTAGCGAGACCGGAAAGCAGGCATGCCGGATGAGCGTAGCGAGACCGGAAAGCAGGCATGCCGGATGAGCGTAGCGAGACCGGAAAGCAGGCATGCCGGGCTCGCTTTTTTGCGCGGAGCGAGGTCGAAAATCTAGCTGACGTTCCCTGTGTGTTTTTGGTATAAGACTTACATGCGTCGTACCGAAGCCCTCGAACGTCTGAGACACAATCGCGCCCAACTTTCTGCGCTAGGGGTGACGCACGCTTATCTGTTCGGCTCTGTTGCAAGGGACGCTGCAGCGCCAGACAGCGACATAGACGTCATGGTCGACCTTGACGAGGGGCCTTCGGGTCGTAAGCCACTGTTCAGTGCTTTCGATATCGGCGGAATCCAATATGCACTGACGGAAATTTTCCGGCGTCGCGTGGATGTGGTCGCGCGCCGGGACGCTTTGGCGCCGGGCAGGCGCCTGAGAGCCGTGGCGCAGGATCAACTCGTCGATGCGTTCTGATCCGGCCGGCAAAGTCATTCTCGCCATTGTTGAGGCGCGTGAAAACATCCATCTCATCGAGGCGTGGGCAAGCGGACAGACCTTGTAACGATCAGGGCCGACCGCAAGATGCGCTATGCAATTGAACGAGCCTTCATCGCAATCGACGCGGCGATCCGTGATATTCCAGGCGAGCTGTTGGCGGCGCATGCTATTCCAGCGAACTTGATCGCGGGATTTCGGAACGCACTTGCGCACACTTATGACGACATTCTCGATGAGCGCGTCATGCTGACAATTAGAGACGATCTGCCCGCGTTAGGCGAGGCGTTACAGAAGATGCTGGATGCAGTTCAACAAAGCTGAATTCCAGCCGCGCGTATCGACTGAGTGCAACCTGGCCGCCTACGAGGCGCAACCCGAAGCTGTTCCTGACGAAGCCTGGAGTGTGTGCAAGGCTTGAAGCCACGCGCGCCAAACAATCCACCTCTTCGCGCTCGCTCGATATCGGCGCTTATCGCGCAGCCTGCGGAAATCCGCTCACGCACTTTTCCACTTTTCCGGCTGGCGCTCGGTATCAGGTTCTATCGCGCAGCCTAGGAGCCTGTCTCCGTAATCGTCGATCTGTTGAGTTTTGCGGCGAAGACTGATTCTCTCGTTTTATGGCCAAGACATTTCGACCGTGGGACGTGGATCAGCAGTGGATGTTGCCGCCGTCGCTGCATGAGTTCGTGCCTGCGGATCACGTGGCGCACTTCATTCGCGAGACGGTGCGCACGGATCTGGATCTGAGCGCGATCCTGTCGACCTACGATGAAGAGCGTGGCTTTCCGCCCTTTCATCCGGCGATGATGACGGCGCTTCTGCTCTACGGATACAGCCGGGGGGTCTACTCATCGCGCAAGCTGGCGCAGGCCTGTGTCGAGCGGCTTGATTTCATGGCGGTGACGGCGATGAACCGGCCGGATTTCCGCACCATTGCAAAGTTCCGGGCGCGCCATCTCGATGCGCTGGGCGGGCTGTTCCTGCAGGCGCTGCAGCTGTGCGCGGCGGCGGGACTCGTAAAGCTGGGCCATGTGGCCCTCGATGGGACGAAGATCGCCGCCAACGCCAGCGCGCACAAGGCGATGTCCTATGGCCGGATGAAGACGGCCGAGCCCAGGCTTGCCGCCGAGATCGAGGCCTGGTTTGCACAGGCCGACGCCAGCGACCGCGATGAAGACAGCATCCACGGCGAGGATATGCGCGGTGATGAGATGCCAGCCTGGGTGGCCGACAAGCAGGCGCGGCTTGCCCGCATCCAGGCGGCCAAGGCCGCGCTTGAAGCGGAAGCGCGAGGCGACCAGACAGATGACGATGCGGACGGGCCAGGGCCATCTTCTGGTATGATGAGCCGAGGCAAGCCGGAGCGCGGTCCAAACGGGGAACCGCCCGACCGCGCGCAACGCAACTTCACCGACCCCGACAGCCGCATCCAGCCGGTCCGCTCAGGCTTCATCGCCGGCTACAACGCCCAGATCGCAGTCGACGGCCACGCTCAGATCATCGTCTCCCAGCATGTCCAGACAAGCTCTTCCGATCGGGGCGCGCTGAAGCCGTTGCTCACGAGCCTGCGCGCCAACCTCAGGGCGAACCCGAAGGAAGTGTCGGCCGATGCAGGCTACTGCGACGAGGCCAACCTCGCACACCTGGCGCGTCGCGGGATAGCCGCCTACCTCGCAACGGGCCGCGCCGGCAAAGTCCAGTCGTCAAAATCAGACCCCAACCGCAGAGACAATGCTCCACGCACCGCGGCCATGGCGCGCAAAATCCGACGGGCCCGGTGGCGGAGCCGCTATCGTCTTCGCAAGCAGATCGTCGAGCCGGTCTTCGGCCAGATCAAGAGCGCGCGCGGCTTCAGGCAATTCCTGATGCGCGGCCTCACGAATGTGAAGGCCGAATGGGCGATGATCTGCACCGCCCACAACCTCCTCAAGCTCCACAAGGCCGCCTGAGGACGCTCAAGCCACATCTTCAAAATGAAACCGGCCCCCCGGCCCATCTGACAGCCTGCTCAAAAGCCGTTAGAGAGACGGGCTCCTAGCCGAAACCACTGCGCATTTTTCCGGGCTGACGCTCGGCTTTTGTCGCGCAGCCCCTCGGAAAACCGCTCACGCACTTTTCCGGGCTGACGTTCGAGAATGGCTTTTTCAGTCGGGGAGCTCGTCGCCCTCCAATGGCGCCCGATCTGGAACCAATGCCAACGCCGCGGCTGCGGTCGCGGCGTTGGCGCGACCGATGCGCTGGCGCACGTGGCGCAGCGCCTTCAACTCGCCGACACGTTCAGCGATCAGGGTGGAAAGAAATTGATTGATCGACACGCCTTGCGCATCGGCCATCTCGCGCGCGTCCTCCATCAGCGTTTCAGGCAGACGGAGAGGATAATTGCTCATGATCCTTCGCTCCTCAATTTGGCGACGAGATCGCCGGGCCTTGTCACCCTCACTCCGTAGATCCGCTCGACTGAGGCGAAGTCGCGGATGTTGGCCGTAACGATCGCATCGGCCTGCGCTTGCATCGCGCACTCGAGCACGAGATCGTCGCCTGGGTCGGCAAGTGCGGGGCGTTGTTGAAATCGGATTGGTTGAACCAGTTTCGCCGTCGCTAACAGCGCATCGAGCACCGCATCAATCTGATCCGCTGTTGCCCAACTCCGCACCAGGCTCTCCTGTCGAAACAGAACGTCCTCATATTCGAGGGCCAACGCCACAGAGACCGCGATCTCCAGTTGGCCCGTCAGGGCTCGATCGAGCAGCCAGAACGAGGCTCCGCGCCGGGAGTAGAGGCCTGAAACGATCACGTTCGTATCGAGCACGTACATGACGTCATATATGACGTCACCACTCGAAAGTCAACGGGGCGATCGGGATTTGAGTTGGGCGTGGGTATCGGTCCAGCGAGAACGAAACGACACCCAGTCTTACGAATGGCTGTTGTCGCAGGTCGGCCTTGGTGCGCTGGTGGCGCGGCGCCGGCGGATCTGGCATGGAAAGGCGGGATCTTCGGGCATTGTCGCGAAGTTCAGAGACTTCTGGGTGCCGCAGTTGAAGAGGAGGCCGCGCGAAGGCGTCAGGGCGACAACGTTGTCCGAGCAGCCCTCGAAGGAGATCTCGCCTCCGACCCCGGCGAAGGCGACATGCGCCATGATGATCTGTCTACGACTTGCAGGTCTTGCGATATCCGGCCGTGCGCAGCGCGCCTGATAAAGCCCCATGTGCGGTCTCGCGGCGACCGGCCTGAGCCTCAACAGCGCATGGCCCGTGCCGCCAAGGCAAACCTTGACCGCTTCAGGTGTCGCGTGGTATCTATTATGGGTATCTACCATCACTCAAAGGAGCGCACATGACTGCTCGCGCAGGCAAGCCCCCGACCGACAACTACTCCGAAAAGAAACCGCCGACGGCGAAGCTTTTCATGCATGGCCGCAGTCAGGCCGTGCGCCTGCCGAAGGAGTTTCGTTTCGAGGGCGTGGAAGTGCGCGTGAGCCGGATCGGCGACAAGGTGATCTTGGAGCCGATGGCAAGGCCACCCTTCGATGTGCAGGCGTGGCGGGCGCGGCTCGACGCGCTGGGCGCCTCTGATTTCCTCACCGAGGAACTGCCGGATGACCCGCCTCTTTTGCCGGGCGATCCGATTTCGTTCGATTGAGGCGCGGGGATGTTTTGCCTCGACACCAACGCCATTGTCTTCGCATTGAACAAGCGCAAACCGGAAATCGACCAGCGCCTTCAGGCCGAACTCGCTGCGGGAACGCCGCTTCTCGTGCCGACGCCCGTTCTCTTTGAACTGCGATACGGCATCGCCAAGAGCGACCGGCGCGAAATATCGGCGCGCGTGCTCGATGCTTTTCTCGCCGTAGGATTTACGCTGATCGCATTCGATGCTGACGACGCCAACGAAGCGGGCGATATCCGCGCTTTCCTCGAAGGTCAGGGAACGCCGATTGGACCTTTCGACTACCTCATCGCCGCGCAGGCGCGTCGGCGCCGCGCCGCCCTCGTGACGCTCAACCGCCGCGAGTTCGAGCGCGTGCCAGGCCTGATCGTGACCGATTGGGCCGCTTGAACCAGCCGCGAGCATCCCGCGCCATTCTGTTAGCTTTTTGTGAACCTGCGCGGAATCCGCCGAACCCGACGCGGGGCTCTCGCGCCGGATCGCGCGTTAGCGTCCATGTAGGTTCTCTAATAGTGTAAATGCACTGACGGAGCGCTTCGGGCGCGCGGACCGCAAGCGTCTGCGCGCGCCCGGGGCGCGGTCGGCGGGAGGGGTGGTTGGGCAGGGTGGTGCTGTGAGACGCAACTCTGACAGGGGTTCTGGTCCCCGCCCAGGCTATTCAGATGCGATTCAAGCACGACGATCAGCGGCGTCATCTCGAGCCGGACTGGACGGCGATCGATCCTGAGCTGACGCGCCCACATGTGACCCTGGCGCTGCCCTGGGAGGCGTACCGACGGGCGAACGCCACGGGTTATGGCGACGCGCGGTTCTGCCAGCTCTACCGTGGCTTTGAAGAGAAGCTCGCCCCTCGGACGGCAAGCTCAATTCCTTTTGACTTAACCGGCGAAGACCGCTGGAACATGGGGACGTGTTTTCAGGAAGACCGACATGAAACTGATCAGCGACGAAATCCTCACAGATACGGGCGCGGCCGAGCCTGTTTATCCGGCCATCTACCCCCAACTGGAGACGGACTTCGAGCTGTGGAACCCGAATTCCTGGAAACGTGGCCACCCTTACGACCTCTACAGGCAGATGCGCGAGGACGCGCCCGTGATGTGGTCGAAGGTGCGAAGCCCTGCCTCCAGGTATTGGTCGGTGACAAGGTACGAAGACATCAAGACCGTCGAGCTTCAGCCCGCCATCTTCTCCTCGCAGCGCGGCGGCATCAATCTCGCCGTTCCGGGCCGCAAGCACTGGAAGCCCGAAATCCTGATCCGCGCCGCCATGGACAACCTGATCAGCATGGACGAGCCCGGCCACATGCAGATGCGGATCCAGCAGAAGGATTTCTTTGTCCCGGCCTATGTCGCAAAACTCCGCGAGAAGGTCCGCGCAAAGGTCGAGGCCTTGTGTGATGATCTCGAGGCAGCAGGACCGGTCACCGACTTCGTCAAAGTCTTCTCAAACGAGCTCCCGCTCTACACGCTCTGCGAAATGCTGGGCGTTGATGAGGCAGACCGTCCGAAGATCGTGTACTGGATGCACTACCTCGAAATGGCGAGCCAGTTCCTCTCCAACCCCCTGACAACCTTTCTCGGCGAGCCGCTCTTCCCATTCCGTTTCAACAAGGTTGTCGAGGAGATGTTCGCCTACGGCGCACGTGTCATGGCAGACCGGCGCGCCCATCCGCGGGAAGACCTCCTGACCGTCATCGCGCACTCCAGGCTCGACGGCGAAGACCTGCCGCAGGGCTATCTCGACGGATCCTGGCTGCTGATCATTTTTGCCGGCAATGACACGACCCGCAACTCGCTGTCCGGAACGGTCAAGCTGATGACGGAGTGGCCCGAGCAGAGAGCGATGGTCCTCGCTGATCCGGCGCTGATCCCGCGAATGTCGGAAGAGGCGCTCCGCATGGTGTCGCCGGTCAAGCACATGCGGCGCACAGCCCTTGAAGACACGGAGATCAACGGTCAGCGGATCGCAAAGGACGAAAAAGTCGTCATGTGGTACGGCGCAGGCAACCGGGATCCGGAGGTTTTTGCAAACCCTGACGTCTTCGACATGATGCGGGAGAATGTCTCAAAGCACATCGCGTTCGGCCACGGCGTTCACAAGTGCCTCGGCGCAAGGGTGGCGCAGATGCAGCTGCAGGTCGCTTACGAACAGCTGTTTGCCCGCTTCCCGAAGATCGCGTTCACCGGCGACATCAAGTACGGGCCCAACGCCCTCGTTCACGCGATCTCGAAGCTTGAGGTCAACCTCTATGGCCGGGGCAATGCGCGCCCGACAAAGGTGCAGGTGAAGGCTGCGGCGATGGGTTCGTGAGTGATTGATGCCGCGCCGGCATTGCCCTGCCAAAAGCTCTCGCCGCAGCCCGCGCGCTGCAGGGGGAAGCGTTCAATCCGCAGATAACGCTCAAGGCCCTGGCCTGTTTCGGAGATGGCAATCTCGCATTCCTTCCAGAACCCCTCAAGCTGAGGCTTCAGGATGCTGTCCGCAGCGTGGATCTGAACCACCTGCCGCCCATCGCCGTTCTTGACGACATCAATTCTGAAGAGGGAGGGTCGGGCCATGAACCTCACCCGCCGCTGGTGTCAGATCCGTACAGTCGCGCGAACATGGCCTGGGTTATTTCCTGACTTGAAGGCCAGTGTCCGCGCCGTTTGCCCGCGTGTTCGACGAAATCGTCAAGACGCATCGGGTCTGGTTCAGCGATGCGGCCCGCACGATCGACAAACACGACCCCCAATCTGTCGGTGGGCATGCGGGCGGCAAAAGCTCCGGCCGCGTCGAGGGCATTGCGCACTTTCTCTGTGATCAGTTTGGGATCCAGCGGTGCGTCCGAAGCAACTTCCTGCCATGCGCTCAGCGGATGAAGCAGGTTGCGCCACACCTCAGCGATCAGCCCTTCGGGTGTGAAGCCAGGCGATTTCTCGACGCCCGCCCACACAATCACACTCAAGGGTGCGACAGTCTCGTGGATGACCATCAGATCGTAGATGACGCGGCGTGTCGAGACGCCGTTGATCCACGCCTCCTGGATGACGGCGGTGAGTGCCTTCTCGCGGAAATCGATCCCCCGGATCGATTTCTGATCGCTCGAAGTCCATCAGCCTGCGCGGCTCCACGATGAAGCCGGGATAGTAGGACTGGCCGGTGCGGAACTTCGGGATCTTCAGATCCAGTGAGCCCACGCGGGTCTCCAGCGTGCGGTCCCTGAAACCGTTGCGGTAGGTTATCCGGTCAGCCGAGCGCTCATGGCGGGCGGCTCCTATGGCCTTCTCGGCGTCGAACTCCATCAGCCGGTTAAGCGTGGTCTCGGCCAGGACGCGCAGGAAATCGCCATCATCGCTCTTCTGAATAGCGGACAGGCGTTGGGGCAGTGTCGTCAGTCATCGGATTCGATCCTCAGTTGGGGTTACGTGTCGCAACGCTACCCTGCCGGGTTTCACCGATGACCACCCCTCCCGCCGACCGCGCCCCGGGCGCGCGCAGACTCTTGCGGTCCGCGCGCCCGAAGCGCTCCGTCAGTGAATTTACACCATCTCAGTGGAGTACGTCATGGCAAGCTGATGAATGCCTATGAGTGAAAGTCTCATCCAGCCAAAGCCGTAGCGGGCAGGCTGGGACCGAGTCTTGCGGGCGTCGCGGTAACGCGGGGTCTGAAGTGTAGACAGGGGTTGTACGGGGTGCGGGATTGAGCCTCGAAAGGTGGAAGTGCGCGGAGGCCGAGCTGGTTCCCAGCAGCGAAGGCAGCATGTGCATCGTCGATACGCGAGACGGTGTCGCTCCGCCGGGGTCGAAGGCCGCATCACGTATGAACAGCATGCATCGGAACATGAGAGGCCCGACCGGGTCCGCTGGAGTGGTTTCCAGCGGGGGGCGCGCGCAAGGTATTGCCGTAGCGCGCGCCTGAGCTGAGGTCGGGAGTCGGACCGGTCCATAGTATTGATGACGCCGTCGAAGGAAACGAGACGTGCCGAAAGAAGGGACCGGCTTGAAGGGATCTTGTACGAGAATGGCCAGAGCCCGAACCCAGAGTCGGATCACTTTGCCGACCAATCTCTTACGAGTGAACGCAACGGCTCAGCGAGCCGCCCATACCCGGTTCACCGCCCTGCTGCACCATGTCGACCTGACCGCTCTTGCGAGAGCCTTCAGGCGTCAGAAGCGGCAAGCCAGCGCGGGAGTCGATGGAGTGACGGTGACCGCGTACGAGCAGGACTTGGCGAACAATCTCCAGGACCTGCACGCGCGCATTCACACAGGCCGATACCGGCCAAGCCCGGTCCGGCGCGTCAACATTCCAAAACCAGATGGAGGGCAACGACCCCTCGGTGTTCCGACGCTGGAAGACAAGATCGTCCAGGGTGCGGTTGCCGAGGTGCTGAGTGCAATCTACGAGGCCGACTTCCTGGGGTTCTCGTACGGCTTTCGGCCGGGACGAAGCCCCCACATGGCACTTGATGCGCTGCACACAGCCATCATGAGCCAGCGCGTGAACCGAGTGCTCGATGCCGACATCCGCAGCTTCTTTGACTCGGTTGACCACGAGCAGCTGCTACGGATGCTGGCGCACAGGATCGCCGATCCTCGCATGCTCCGGCTCATCAAGCTGTGGCTGCAAGCCGGCGTCCTCGAGAGCGGGGCCTGGCGTGAGACAGACAGGGGAACGCCGCAAGGAGCGGGCATCAGCCCGTTACTCGCCAACATCTTCCTGCACTACGCTCTTGATCTATGGGTTCATCAATGGCGTCGACGCCACGCCAGCGGTCGCGTCGTGATCGTGCGGTATGCCGACGACTTCGTGATGGGCTTCGAGAACGAGCGGGATGCGGAGACGATGCTATCGGCCCTCATGGAGCGGTTGACCAAATTTGGTCTCACACTCCACGAGGAGAAGACGCGCCTGATCGAATTTGGCCGGCTCCCGGCCATGCGTCGACGACAGCGCGGCGAGCGGCGACCGGAGACCTTCGCCTTCCTCGGGTTCACCCACTACTGCGGGTGGACGCGGGACGGACGGTTCATCGTGAAGCACAAGACACAGAGTAAGCGCCTGACGCGCAAGCTAAAGGCGCTACGCGAGGAAGCACGGCGGCTGATGCATACGCCGCTGGCGACGCAGCATCGCTGGTACGCCAGCGTTCTGCGCGGCCACTATGGCTACTATGGCCGGCCTCACAACTTCCCCGCGCTCAGCGGGTTCCTCCAACAGGTTCGCCATATCTGGCTCTGCTGCCTGCGGCGACGCAGTCAGAAGAGTCGGCGGATGAGCTGGGAGGACTTTGAGACTCTGACGAAACGCTTCCCCCTGCCACAGCCTCGAATCACGCGCCCATGGACGCCACGTGCAGCATGATGCGGGTCACCTTCAAGAAGAGCCGGGTGCGGGACAGCCGCATGCCCGGATCTGTGAGGGCGAAGCCGAATGGCCGAGCTACTCGACCGCTACCTGGCGAGGAAACGCCAGGCGCTTGTTTCGGGTTCATGCTTGCCCTGAGGCAAAAGTCTTCGGAGGGTGAGAGATAGACAAAGACTTTGCTTGGGGGAGCAAAATGGGTGGAATTGTCTGGCCAGTCGAAATCCATACTCAGGGATCGGTCGCGATCTGGTGCGGCCGTGTCCTTCATTGGCTGCTGACGGTTCTCGCGTTTGTTGTCGTTGCGCTGAGCGCTGTCACCGCGGGAATTTCTCTGCTGGGGGCAGGCTGGGATGACAGCTTTTGGTCCGGCTCGATTGGCTGGGTGTCTGCGATAAGCTCATTGGTGGGTGTCGCTGTTTTCTGGTTTGGCAGATTGCTTCGCTTCATGCTGGCTCGCGAATAGCTTTTCCTGAAGCGCCTTTTTGGCGATTGCGGCACGTCGACATTGCATCGACATGATCGGGGCCATGCAAGGCCCGGGATTGCTTTGTTCGGGACTGATCCGATGTTCATAAATCGGCGCCTCCAGAGCACTGGATGACTGACTGACCAGAGTTTTCGTCTCCGGCTCGTGCGGGTTCTCAGGTCAGGAGGACGCCTCAGCCCGGCTATTGTAAGCGCAGCTTTGGTGAGCGCGCGCCACGAGCCCGGTGGGTTGGCAGGACTGTCGGGCCGCTCAAGTCGGGCACGCGCCGAAGAAGCGGCGCAGGCGCCGGCTGCCGGAGGAGGTCGTTGCAGGACCCCCTATCCCGGGTTAGGGTTCCAGCGTTGGGGCTCTGGGGGAATGCCAAAATACATCGTTTGTCATAGACCTGAGGACAGCAGGTATGCTGACCTGCTGCGCGCTTTCGTATGTGATCGCGGGCGAACGGCTTGCGAAATCGTCGGCATCGATTGCGAGCCTGCACCCGGTGGCACCGCGTTGGTCGATGACGTGCGCCAGAGGCTGATCGGCTGCGATGCGGTGCTTGCCCTGATCGGTCCCTGCTGGGCAAATGAGAGCGATCAGGTCTGTGACCGGCCTGCGCCTTTCGATCAGGACAACGCGGTGCACTGTGGGATCGGAACCGCCCTTGCGATTGGCATTCCCGTCATTCCGGTGCTCGTTGGCGGCGGCTCACTTCCGCGTGCAGACGCGATCCCCCCTCAACTGCGCCCGCTCAGCTATCGCAAGGCATCGGTTCTGCGAGATGCGACTTACAAGTCGGATATCCATCGGCTCTTCGCGCGTCTGACGCCTCGTCGACTGGGGCGCAGCGTGGTTCGCCGGGAGCAGCTCTGGCAGACCGGCCAGCCTCCGTCGACAAACCGAATTCTCCCGCTCATGCTGGCAGCGGGAGCGGGCTTGGGCGCGATCTCCACCCTCAAGCCTCAGCCGGCGCAGGTCGCGGAGATCGAGACAGTCTCCCTCGAGATGGTCCCAGCACCTGTCCCGGAAGTCGCGGCAGCAGATGACGAATACACAGTTGAAGCCGGCGAAACGCTGGCCTTCAATCCTCAGGACAACGACGCGCACGGACAAGAGGGTCTCCTCAAGCTTGCGGCAATCAACGGGAAGCCCGTTGTCATCGGCGACGTGGTCGAACTTGCGCAGGGCGGTACGCTGAAGATCGCCGACAAGGCTCTGGAATTCGTGCCGGGACCATCCGGAAACGACGAGGCGTTCACCTACACGATTGCCGATGGCGATGGACGATCGGCGCAGGCGCGCGTGACGATCCGGGTTTCTTCACCGCAAGCGCCGCCGGCAGACGGGCCTGGAAGAACATTCCGTGACTGTCCTGCTTGTCCGGAAATGGTTGTTTTGCCGGGCGGAGAATTTCTGATGGGCTCGCCTCCTGACGAGACGGGCCGCTATAACGATGAGGGGCCACAACGCCGCGTCGAAATCAAAAGCTTCGCCGCTGGCAAGTATGAAGTGACATGGGACGAGTATGACGCGTGTGTTTCCGCTGGCGCATGCTCGCCGCCCAGGGATGACGGGTTTGGCAGGGGCAGGAGACCTGTGACCCATGTCAGCTGGGATGATGTTCAGGCTTATGCGCGATGGCTGTCTGCCTCGACAGGGGAGCCTTACCGGCTGCTCAGCGAAGCTGAATGGGAGTATGCGGCAAGGGCAGGAACAGAAACAGCGTTCAGCTTCGGCCGCACCATCGCTGCGTCACAGGCCAACTTTGACGCGACCAGGGTTTATCTCGACGGTGAGCCGGGCGAGCATCGCGCCGGGACCCTGCCGGTTGGTTATTTCCCGGGCAATGCGTTCGGGCTTTTTGACATGCACGGCAATGTTCTTGAGTGGATCGAGGACTGCTACGCGCCGGACTATTCTGCCGGCCAGCCATCAAGCGGTGAGCCCTATTCGCCTCCGACATGTCCCTACCGCCTCGCGCGCGGCGGCTCCTGGTTCAATGAGCCGGCCTTGCTCCGGTCGGCGCTGCGAGCGGGAGAGCTGGCGACCAATCGCTTCAACAATCTCGGCTTTCGGATCGCTCGTGATGTCCGGTAGCTTGTCGATGCTCTCAAGATGACTGGCGTGATCCTTCCAGCCATCAGACAGAACGCGGTCTTGCTCCAGGGTTCGTTTTTCAGGCAGCGTTCGTGATATTGAGAATATGTCGACGTTTGACGTGTCGATGAAAGCTGCACGACCTTGGGCTGCCATACACGCGTTTGTGCTGAGATTGCGGCCAATCCGCAGCGGCGCGATCATCGTCCGTCATGGCGCTGTCCGAAACCGCACGGAGGGTTTTTCCAAGGGAATTGGCCGTTTCGTGTCAATCGCCCCACGCAAGGCTGGCTGGGAGCTTTGCGGCCGGAAGCAGCCTGCGCGCTATGCTGGCAACCACAGCAAGGGTGCAAGTTCGCTGACGGAGGACATTCGTTGATTGCTCAGCCGTCTCGGGCTAAAAAACGCAAGGCCTCGTTCGGCTTTGGCGTTGGAGCGTGCATGCATAGGTCATCTCTATTGGTTCTTGCAGGAGCACTGATACTCCTTGCCGGGTGTGGCGGGGATCCGGCGGAGGCAGTGGCAAAGGCGGAAGCGGCGCAGGGCGAGGTCCTCGACAGTTACGCCCGCAACATCGCCGAGACGGTCGATATTGCCGCCAATCCCGACCTGGTGCAGCGGTTTTGCCTGAATGGACTTGGTGCTGCCTGTCCTGAAGACATTACGGTCAGGCTGGGGGAGTTCGGGTACGCCAGCGGCGGCACGGGCGTCGATCTTGCGCACGCTTTCGTGGTCATGGTGGCCGATCAGAAGGATGGCAATCCGGACCTGCTGGTCTCGGATGAGGACTACCTGGCGAGCGCCTATCGTGTCGCGCTTGGCCGCGACCCGGACACAGGCGGGGCTACCGATAATCTGCGGTTCATCCAGGATACGGGCAACCGCAAGGCGATGCTGAGAACGCTTTTGCAGTCTGAAGAGTTCAAGAAGCAGAGCTGAGCCGGTTTGCACGGCTGGGGATGCGGTGCGTAGTCGTGCCGACATTGAGTGTACGCGGGGTAAGTGCTCGATAGGGGAGCGCTCGACCGGGCGGGGTCCAGTTTGTCGATGCAACATGTAGCTGCGCCGCTTCAAGTTATGAGGCGTCAGATCCGTACAGTCGCGCGAACAACGACCCTCCTCGGGTTCGGCAGCGACCTGGTGCTCACCGATACCGTCGGCGATGGCGGGACAGACACGGTCGCCCGTGTCGAAACCCTTCGCATTGCGGGTGCCGACTATGCCGTCGTGATGGGTGGTACCGGAAACGATGCGGCGCTGAACGGCGTCAATGGCGCTGCCGGCTCTCAGATCGTCTTTGCCCGGACCGGTAACGACACGCTCAATGGCGGCGCGGCAAACGACATCCTGATCGGTGGCAACGGCAATGACACGCTTGTTGGTGGGGCTGATAACGACTTCGTCTTCGGCGACGCTGGCACTGACACCATTCGTCAGGGATCGACAGAGGGCCGCGACTTCATCGACGGTGGCGCTGGTGTTGATACCTACATCCTGAACGGGGTTGCGGGTACTGCAGAAACGTTCACGATCTACGCCCGTGCTGCTGCCATCACGGCAGGGTTCGGCGCTGATCTGGATCCCGATACCGAGATCGTTGTTACCCGCTCAGTCGGCGCAGGCCCTGCAACTGTGATTGCCGAGCTCGACAATATCGAAGAGATCATTGTCAACGCTCTGGAGACCACGGCGCAGAACGGCGACGGCGTGGTGAACGGCGGGCCGGCTGGCGGCGACACCATCACGGTGGTTGGCGACTTCACTGCTCCGAACACGAGCCTGCTGTACAACACCATCACCATCAACGGATCGGACGCCAACGATACTGTCGACATCACGGGCCTCCAGTCTGACCACCGCATCGTGTTCACCACGAACGGCGGCGCAGACACGGTGCTGGGACCGGTTCGTACGCAGGACACCATCAACGGGACTGTGAACGATCTCCGCCTGACCGGCAGCGGCAGCGAAAGCGGCGGCAGCTTCGGCGCCGGCGACGGTGTTGCGGCTCTGGTTGGCGGGCAGCTGCCGAGCGATGCGCTTGCGCCAGCGGCATCCGCCGCCCGCGAGATGTCTCAGGGCCGCACGATGATCGAGATGGACGAACCGGCCCCGCTCGATGTCGTTGATACCGGCCCGGCGATGCCGCTGTTCCTCCTCAGCGATCCGGCTGTGGACGTCAGCGGCGGTGACCAGCGCCAGGTCATCACCGACTACCCGGTCTCCTGATCAAGGTTAACCGGCGCCGGTCCTGCAACAAACAGGACTGGCGCCGGCATGTTTTCACGCCGGACACGCGAAACGAGGATTAGTCATCGTGCTAAAGTCTCTTCTTCCTGGTCCGGTTGCGAACGCGCTGGAAGCCTGCCGGCCGCATCTGGGTGCGGCCGCATTCTTTAGCGCCTTGATAAATCTACTTTATTTGGCACCAACCATCTACATGATGCAGGTCTATGACCGCGTCGTGCCGACGGGTGGCGTCATCACGCTGATCTGGATCACAGCCGTTCTAGCGCTGGCGATCGGCACACTTACGGCCCTTGAGGCGACCCGCACACGTATTCTGATGCGTGTATCGCTCCGGCTCAACCGTCTCCTTTCGGGAGAAATCCTCGACCGTCTGATGTCGCGCGCCAAGGTCAAGCCGGGCGAGCCTTCGACGGGGCAGGCGATCCGCGAATTCGACACTATCCGCAACACGATATCCGGACCGGCCGCCTCGGCGCTCTTCGATGTTCCATGGACGCCGCTCTATCTTCTTGTTGCCTTCATGATCCACCCGATCCTGGGCGGACTTATCATTTTCGCCGGCATCCTGCTTGTCACGCTGGCGCTGGTTAACGAAAAGCATACGGCCACCAAGTCGGCCAAAGCCCACCAGGCGACTGCCGCCTCCTACGCGGCCCACCAGTCGACCGTGGGCGAAGCTGAAGCCATCCGGGCCCTTGGCATGCGCCGGGCGATGGTTTCCAAACAGATCGTCCAGCGCGCCGAGGGCCTCGAGGCCGCCAGCGCGGTCCAGATTCTGGGCGTGCGGTACAACACGCTGGTCAAGTTCATCCGCATGTTCATGCAGTCGCTCGCGCTCGGTGTTGGCGCCTGGCTGGCTGTGACCGGGCAGATCTCGGTCGGGGCGATCATCGCGGCCTCCGTCCTGCTCAGCCGCGCCCTGCAGCCGATCGAGCAGCTGGTCGGCGGCTGGCCCAGCATCATGCAGGCGCGTAACGCGCTCGGCACGATCCGCAGGCTCTATGAATCGACCCCGTCACCTGATGTGGAGCGGACCTCGCTTCCCAACCCTGCAGGTCATCTCGAAGTCGAGCGCATTGTGGTCAAGGCGCCCGCGGGCAGCGACCTCATCCTGCGCAATGTATCGTTCGCGCTCAAGCCTGGCGAAGTGCTCGGCGTTATTGGCGCCTCCGGTTCGGGCAAATCAACGCTCGCCCGCATTGCCGCCGGCGCAATCTCACCTGACGCTGGCGAGGTGCGCGTGGACAGCGCCAACATCGCGGACTGGGATGCCGAGCTCCTCGCCGAGCATGTCGGCTATCTGCCGCAGAACCTGGCGCTCCTGCCCGGCACGATCAGCGAGAACATCTCGCGCTTCCGCAGCGCCACGGCGACGAACAAGCTGGAAATCGATCGCGAGGTCATTGAAGCGGCCAAGCTCGCTGGTGCGCATGACATGATCCTGAAGCTGCCCAAGGGTTATGACACGGTCATCAAGACGGGCGGCTTCGAGCTTTCCGCCGGCCAGGCGCAGCGCGTGGCGCTCGCCCGCGCCCTGTTCGGCAGCCCGCAAGTGTTCATCCTCGACGAGCCCAACTCAGCGCTCGACCAGGAGGGCGAAGAGGCGCTCGACCGCGCCGTGAAGGTCATGGTCGCGCGTGGCGCGGCTGTCATGATTGTCGCGCACCGCACGGCGATCCTGAACAATGCTGACAAGCTCATGGTACTCGCCGACGGCACGGTCGCCCAGTATGGCCCGCGGCAGGAAGTCATCGACGAGCTTCGCAAGCGCGCAGCTCGCACCAATGTCGTGCCTATCGCTCAGGGTGGGAGGTCATAATCATGTCGACTGTGATGACAACTGACGAACAGCTCGCCGTTCGCGCCGATGTGATGTCCCCGACCCGCGATTCCCTGATGCCCGAACTTCGTGTCGGCGCGGTTATCGCCGGAGGGTTCTTCCTGGGCTTCCTGGGATGGGCGTCATTCATTCCGCTTGATGCAGCCGCAACCGCGGAAGGCGTGGTGGCTGTGGCGGGAAACCGCCAGGCGGTTCAGCATCGGGACGGTGGCATCGTCACCAAGCTCAACGTTCAGGAAGGCCAGACGGTCAAGGAAGGCGACCTCCTTCTGCAGATCTCGGCTTCCGAGCTTGTGGCCCAGGAGCGTGGTCTTGCCGGGGAGGCGATCTCGCTCCAGGCCCAGCGCGCCCGGCTCCTTTCGGAACGTGCGGGCGCTGCGCGCCTGACCCGTCCGGCGGAGCTGATGAATCTCAGCGCCGAGGACGAAGTTCTCGCCGCCGAAGCGATGGCAAGCCAGCAGCTGCTCTTCGCTACGCGCCGCAGCTCACGCATCAACGAGCGCAATGTGCTCGAACAACGCATCCGCCAGCATGACGAGCAGATCTCGGGCATCGCTCACCAGCAGGTGTCCAACGAACTCCAGAAGCAGCTTCTGGCTGAGGAACTCCAGGGCCTGCAGAAGCTCGTCCCGTCTGGCTATGTTTCGGTCAATCGCGTCCGCGCCATGGAGCGCGAAGTCGCCAATCTCGACGGGCGTGATGGCTCGCTGCGCTCTGATGCTGCTCGCCTGACCGAGGCAATCGGTGAAGCCAGGCTCGGCATCATCAGCATTGACCGTCGCACGCAGGAAGAGATCGCTACTGAGCTCCGCGATCTGCAGGTTCGCCTGGATGAGGTCATGCCTCGCCTGAATGCGACACGCCAGCAGATTGCCCGCGCGACGGTTCGCGCGCCCGCCACGGGCCAGGTCGTCGCCCTCAAGGTGTTCACGGAAGGCGGCGTCGTGATTGCCGGCGACACGCTGATGGAGATCGTTCCCAGCGACCGCCGCCTCGTCATCGAAGCGAAAGCTGCCCCGACCGACGCCGACGACCTTGCGATCGGCATGACCACGCAGATCCGCTTCCCGGCGTTGCAGGAGAAAGACCTTCCGATCATCGAGGGTGAGATCTCCAAGGTCTCCGCCGACAGTTTTGAAGATCCGCGGACGGGCGCGCATTACTTCGAGATCGAAGTGATGGTCCCGCCCGAGTCGCTGGAGAAGCTGAAGGAGTTCCGCGCTGATGGCGGTATCCGCGCCGGCCTGCCGGCACAGGTGATCGTCCCCATGCGCAAGCGCACGGCGCTTGGTTATCTCCTCGAGCCGCTGTCCTCGACCTTCTGGAAGGTGGGCAGGGAGCACTAGTGCGGGTTCGCTCTTCAGTGAGGAGCGAATGTCGCAGGCACGGTTTGTGCATCGAAGAGTTCAAGTCCGCATGTCGCGGGATTTCAGCAAGAGGCGCAGTACTGCCAGCTCGGAACATCGTTCAGAAAACGATCAACGATTGTAGCAGAATGCAACTGAACAGAGACAACCGTTTTAGGGGATCGAGCTCGTAGGCGGCTCGGGCGACGACACGCTCGAAGGCGGCGCTGATAACGATATTCTTCGCGGCGGGCTTGGAATTGACCTTCTGGTCGGAGGTTCTGGCGCCGACTCCTTGTTTGGCGATGAGGACAATGATGTTCTTGTCGGGAATGATGGAGACGACACGCTCAACGGCGGGGCAGGCGCTGATCAACTGGTCGGCTCGACAGGCAACGATACTTACATCGTGGACAACGCGGGCGATGTTGTATCGGAGCTCGCGAGTGAAGGTACGGACACGGTCCAGGCCAGCATCAGCTACGCGCTCGGCTCGAACGTCGAGAACCTGACGCTGACGGGTACGGCCACGATCAACGGGACTGGCAACACGCTGGTGAACACGATCACTGGCAACAGCGGCAACAACACGCTGGATGGCGGCGCAGGTGCGGACACACTGATCGGCGGGACGGGCAACGACACGTATGTCGTGGATGACGCGGGCGATGTTGTGACGGAGCTCGCGAGCGAGGGGACGGATACGGTCCAGTCCTTGACCCACTACAGGCTGGGCGCAAACCTCGAGAACCTGGTGCTGACCGGTGCGTCGGCGACCAACGGGACCGGCAACACGCTGGCGAACACGATCACCGGCAATGGCGGGGCCAACACGCTAGACGGAGGTGATGGCGACGACACGCTTAATGGTGATGCGGGGAGCGACACCATCAGCGGAGGCTTGGGCAACGACACGCTGAATGGCGGATTGGACAATGACATAGCGCTGGGCGGAGATGGCAATGACATCGTCAACGGCGGAGACGGTGTCGACTACCTCGAGGGAGGCCTAGGCAATGACACGCTTGATGGCGGTGCGGGTAACGACGTCGCCGTGGGCGGTGATGGCGACGACAACTTGTTCGGAAGGGTTGGTGACGACTTTTTGCTTGGAGGGATCGGGATCGACCTACTCGAGGGCGAGGAGGGTAACGATTATCTCGAGGGAGGCTTGGGCAACGACACGCTGAATGGCGGATTGGACAATGACATAGCGCTGGGCGGAGATGGCAATGACATCGTCAACGGCGGAGACGGTGTCGACTACCTCGAGGGAGGCTTAGGCAATGACACGCTGAATGGCGGCCTGGGCGATGACATTCTTGTCGGAGGTCTCGACGATGACACCGCCAACGGCGGAGACGGCGTCGACTACCTCGACGGAGGCGCAGGCAACGACGCGTTTGACGGCGGCTCGGGCAACGACATGGCTGTGGGCGGTGATGGCGATGACACCCTGTTCGGGGGTGCTGGCGACGACTTCTTGTTCGGAGGTAGCGGGGTCGACGAACTCCAGGGCGGAGAGGGTAGCGACTATCTTGAAGGAGGCGCAGGCAGCGACACCTTCGTATTCACCAATGTGTGGGGTGTGGACAACGTTATGGATTTTGAGAATGGAATCGACAAAATCCATCTCTCATCCAGCGGTCTGACGTCCTTTTCCGACCTGCTGGTCGCCCAGGAAGGTGCAAACACGTTGATCCAGTTTGGAGAAAACAAAATCTATCTGGCAAATACTGATGCCACGGAGATAGACGCCAGCGACTTTACCATCGCCGGCGGTTTGGCTGGCCTTTCTCTGCCAGGTGGAGACGGCTTCTTGGTCTAGTGCGCTTCGCAGGCCCTCACGACAGTACGACAGCGTATGTTTGGCCGAGCTAGCATCGCCGCCTCTCGGGGCGGCGATGTCCTGTTCATATGACGTGCTTCTGGATCTGGCTCTGCATGAAGCAAAGGCCGCGGCGATGCGGGAGTCGGGCAGGTCCGGCTGCCTGGCCGGGATCGGCTGTCGGGTTCCGATCGGAGGGTAGCAATTCGTTAGCTAGACTGATCCGTCTCCTTGAAGTGGTCCGCCCTTAGGTATGTCTTTGGACGGGATGGAGGATCACGATGGCAAGGAAAAGGAAAGCCGGAAGAGATTGTTGCGAAGCTTCGGCCGGTTGCTGTGCTGGTCTCGCACGGCCAGCCGGTGAGCGACGCGATGCGTTCGATCGGCGTCACGGATGTCACCCATCAGAGGCGGCGGTCGGATTTGGGCGGCCTGAAGACCGATCAGGTCGAGCGGATGATTGCTTTGGAGTTGGAGAACCAGCGGCTGCGCAAGGCGGTCTCGGACATGATCTTGGACCAGCTGACCTTCGCTGAGTCTGCCAAGGGAGCCGCGGGCCTGCACAGCTAAACTTCTAGGCCCCGCGCGGCGCCGCGCCCGCATCGACCATGTCAGGTCAGAGCTGAGAACCCGAGCGCCGACTCGGCAGTGTGCTCGGGCAACACCGCTTGACGCAGCGCAATCGGCCGCGGGGCCATGATGACGAAGAACGGCTGACCGCCGACATCGTCAAGCTCGCGAGGCGATACGGCCGCTACGGCTACCGGAAGATCGCAGCGCTGCTACGATCGAAGGCTGGTTGGGTTGTGAAAGACAAACGGGTTGAACGGATTTGGCGGCGGGAGGGACTGGAGGTCCCTCAGAAGTAGCCGAAGGGCTGCCGCTTATGGCTCAACGGTGGGTCCTGCATCCGCCTCCGCGCGGAGCGTCGCAACCATGTCTGGTCTTGCGACTTCGTCGAGGACCGCACCCGTTGCGGGAGGAAGTACCGGATGCTCAATGTGGTCGATGAGTTCACGCATGAAAGTATCGCCATCCGCATTGAACGAAAGCTGAAGTCGATCGACGTCATCGAAGTGCTGGCCAGTCCGCCCACCACGCGCGGCGTGCCCGAGCCTGTTCTTTCAGATAACGGGCCCGAGTTTATCGCCACCGCGGTGCAGAAGCGGGCGCCCAGCCTGCCTACATCGCGCCAAGCAGTCCATGCGAGAATGGCTTCGTCGAGAGCTCAATGCAAAGTTGCGCGATGGACTTCTCAACCGCCTGATCGTCGAGGCCTAGCGTCGGCTCTTCAACACAGTGCGACCCCATGCATCCCTCGGGTATCGTGCGCCTGCTCCAGTGGTGTTCGTGCCGACGCTTGCCGGAGCATGGCCGTCGACCAGTCGGCGAAGTCGTTTGGCTGCGGCCTGAGCCAATTCAAGCGCTGACGGCGTCAGGCTGCTCTCGCGTGGCTTGCGGTGTTGCTCGCCGCCCTCCTTTGCGTTATCTGGCGAAGGGCTCAGCAGACATTGAGATGTACGCGATGAAGAAGGGGATCATCCTCGCCGGCGGTTCAGGCACGCGGCTGTGGCCGCTGACTGTCGCGACTTCAAAGCAATTGTTGCCAATCTACGACAAGCCTTTGATCTACTACCCGCTGTCGACGCTTATGCTCGCAGGTGTCAAGGAAATCCTGATCATTACTACGCCGAACGATTCACCCGCCTTCCGGCACTTGCTGGGTGACGGCTTGCAGTTCGGCATATCGATCCAGTATGCCGTTCAACCGTCGCCGGACGGCCTGGCGCAAGCTTTTCTGATTGGCGAGGAGTTTATCGCGGGCGAGGGCTGCGCCCTGGTGCTGGGCGACAACATCTTCCACGGCGAAGGTCTGGCCGAGAAGATGCAAGCGGCGGCGCGCCGGAAGAAGGGCGCCACCGTTTTCGCCTTCAAGGTTGGCGATCCCGAACGGTACGGTATCGTTGATTTCGATGCGACCGGTCGTGCGCTTAGTATCGAGGAAAAGCCGAAAAACCCGAAATCCAACTGGTCGGTGACCGGCTTGTATTTCTACGATTCTGATGTTGTGAAGTTGGCCAAGCAGGTAAAGCCGTCCAAGCGCGGCGAACTGGAAATCACCGATCTCAACTCGATGTATCTTGAGCGTGGCGATCTGCAGGTCGAGCGCCTTGGCCGCGGCACGATGTGGCTCGACAGCGGCACGCACGACAGCATGCTTGAAGCGGGCGAATACGTCGCCGCGATCGAACGCCGTCAGGGCCTCAAGGTCTGCGCGCCGGAAGAGGTAGCCTTCCGCCAGGGGTTCATCGATGCCGAGCAGCTGCGTATACTCGCGCAGCCGCTCGTGAAAAGCGGCTATGGCAAGTACCTGCTCGAGCTCGTGGACGGCCGAGATTGACCGGCAGCGTACTCGCGGGAGCAGGCCATGCCGGCAAAGCCATCGGTTCTTGTGTTTGGCAAAGCGGGGCAACTTGCTACTGCATTATGTGCGCAATCAGGGTGGAGCATCTTTGCGCTCAGCCGCACGGAAGCAGATGCGACCTCTGCTGAAGCTGTTCGCGCCGCCATTCGGCAACACGCGCCGCAACTGGTGATCAATGCATCGGCGTATACCGCCGTCGACAAGGCTGAGGCCGAACGCGATGCCGCTCTTGCCCTCAACATGCGCGCGCCGGGTGTGATGGCGCAGGCAAGCGCGGAGGCAGGGGCTGCTTTCGTGCATGTTTCGACCGACTATGTTTTCGACGGCGAGATTGGCGCTCCCTATGCCGAGGATTACCCGACGAGCCCGGTCAATTTCTATGGCGAGACGAAAGAGCTGGGCGAGCGTGCGGTGCTGGGCGCCGGCGGGCGGAGCGCCGTCATCAGAACGTCATGGGTGTTTTCGGGCGGCGGGGCCAACTTCGTTCGAACCATGATGCGTCTTGCAAAGGATCGCGACGAGATCGGCGTCGTGGGCGACCAGCATGGCCGGCCGACGGGCGCAGACGATCTGGCCGAGACATGTTTGGCGGTGGGTGAGCGGCTTGCAGCCGGAGACCCATCTGCTGGCGGCATCTTTCACTTTGCCAATACGGGCGATGCAAGCTGGGCCGAGCTGGCCAGCGCTGTCATGCGGGAGTCAGCCGGAATCGGACTGAAGGCCGCTCGTATCCGCCCCATCACAACCGCCGAATATCCAACCCCGGCTAAGCGTCCGCGCGACAGCAGGCTCGCCACGGGCCGCATCGAAGCGCTTATGGGCAAGGCGCCACGCCCTTGGAGCGCCCCGCTGAGCGAGGCTGTGCGCGCTCTTGCGGCGCTCTAACGCTCGAACGGGTTCCGCTGGTTGACGCCGCCATATCCATCTGACATGGCCAGAAAGCGTCCTCACAAGTTGGGTTCAGGGAGCGGGTAAGTGCGCGTAATCGTGACGGGTGGAGCAGGGTTTATCGGGTCAGCTGTGTGCCGTCGGCTCTCTGCGATGCCGGGGTGGACGATCCTTAATCTCGACAAGCTGACCTACGCGGCAAACCTCTCTGCGCTCGACGGCGCCGAGAAGCTTCCAAACTACAGCTTCGTGCATGGCGACATCTGCGACCGCGCCCTGGTCGACAAGCTGTTCGCCGAGTTCAAGCCCGATGGCGTGATGCACCTCGCTGCCGAGAGCCATGTCGATCGTTCGATCACTGGCTCGGCCGCGTTCGTGCAGACCAATATCGTCGGCACGCATACTTTGCTGGAAGTAGCGCTGGCTTACTGGGACAAGCTCGCCGGCTCGGCCAAGGACGGTTTCCGGTTCCTTCATGTCTCGACCGATGAGGTCTATGGCTCGCTTGGTGCGACCGGCCTGTTCACCGAGACGACACCCTATGATCCGCGCTCGCCCTATTCTTCGAGCAAGGCTTCGTCTGATCACCTCGCAAGTGCCTGGCATCATACCTATGGCCTACCGGTGGTGATTTCGAACTGCTCGAACAATTATGGGCCGTTCCAGTTCCCCGAGAAGCTGATCCCGGTGATCATTCTCAATGGTCTGGAGGGCAAGCCGCTGCCGGTTTATGGCGATGGCCAGAACATTCGTGACTGGCTGTTCGTGGACGATCACGTCGACGCTCTTCGCATGATCATAGAGAAGGGCAGGCCGGGCGAAACCTACAACGTAGGCGGCCGCAACGAGCGCACTAACCTACAGGTCGTTCACGCCATCTGCGATTTACTCGATGAGATGGCCCCCGACGCTGCCGTCGGGTCGCGTCGTAACCTCATCAAGTACGTGACCGATCGTCCTGGCCATGATCGCCGCTATGCGATCGATGCGACCAAACTGGAGACCGAGCTCGGCTGGCGCGCCGCTAAGCCATTCGATCCGGGCATTCGCGCCACCGTCCGCTGGTATCTCGATCGCCGCGACTGGTGGGAGCCGATCCGCCAGCAGCGTTTCGCGGGCGAGCGTCTTGGTCTGCGCAAGTCAGGATAAGCCATGGACGTCATCGCGACTGAAATCCCGGATGTGAAGATCATCCGTCCGAAGAAGTTCGGCGATCATCGAGGCTTCTTCTCGGAAGTCTTCAAGAACGACGTGCTCAAAGCCAATGGCGTCGACGTCGGCTGGGTGCAGGACAATCATTCATTTTCGGCGATGCGCGGCGTCTTGCGTGGGCTGCATTTCCAGACCGCCCCGTTTGCGCAGGCGAAGCTGTTGCGCGTGACACGCGGCGCGATCCTCGATGTGGCGGTCGATATCCGGCGCGGATCGCCGACTTACGGTCGCCACGTCGCTGTTGAGCTCAGCGCCGACAATTGGGATCAGCTCTATGTTCCGGTGGGTTTCGCGCATGGCTTCTGTACGCTCACCGACAATACCGAAGTGATGTACAAGGTGTCGGCTAGCTACGCCCCGGCGAACGAAGGCGGGCTGATGTGGAACGATCCCGACATCGGCATCAAGTGGCCGATCTCTCCTGCCGAGGCGACGCTGTCCGGCCGTGACACGACCTGGCCTGCGTTCCGGGATTTTATCTCCTCGTTCTAGGCAAGCTTATGCGACTGCGTGCGCGACCAAGGCTGTCTCGGCTGCGGTAACCTGATTGCGCTGGAACGTTATGTGCTTGTCGAGGTTGTACTTGACCACATAGCCAATGCAGAGGCCGATCACCGCGCCGATATTGGTCATGAGCACAGTGCCGAAAATGTAGTGGAACAGCAGTTCGGTCGCCCAGAAGATCAGGGTCGTGAACACGCCGAACGCTGCGTACATTGCGAACTTTCTGGAGTTGCCGACTATCGTCGGGTCGGCGTCCTCGAACACCCAGTATTTGTCGGCGACGTATTTGAAGAACAGGCCGGCTGCGTTGCCAAAGACGATCGCGACGTAGATGCCGAACCAATAGTCGCCCATCACGAGCAGCGCGGCATTCTGGCAGCACAGGTTGAGAACAATGGCGAGCGCCGCGAAGCCGGCAAACCGCACCAGATGCATGCGGGTGGTCAGGAAGGAAAAGGCATCCTTCGTTGGGGGCTCCATCTGGCTGGCGCGGTCCATTGCCTTACTCTGCAGCATTGAGAACCTGTAGCCTGCCACAACATGATTAGCGCGCGGTCAACGGAACCTGAAAGTTTACGTCCAAGGCAGCCTTGTCTCCACCCGATGGTCGGGCGCAGATTCATGAAGGTTTGTCCGCGCGTTTCGCTGGGATTTCAAACGGAACCCAGCACGTGGTGCCCTCAATTTCAGCGCAGCCATTCGCCGCGATGCCGATAGTCTTGACCCTGGCCGGGGAAACCTGTTTGTCGCTTACTTGGTGAATTAACCACCACGCGCCGGGGGGCGATGTGGTTCCGGGGGTTAGTGTGCATGCGCGTGCTGGTTACTGGCGGGGCGGGGCTGGTCGGTCAGAATCTGATTCCCAAGCTCAAGACGATTCCGGACTGTTCGATCCTCGCGATCGACAAGCATCCCCAGAACACGAAAATCCTTCGCTCACTTCATCCCGAGATCGACGTGATCGAGGCGGACGTGTCGGTTCCAGGCGTTTGGGTTGAGCAGGTCAAGGCTTGTGACGCTATTGTCATGCTTCATGCCCAAATCGGCGGGCTCGATCCAGCCGAGTATGAGCGCAACAACGTGACTGGCACCGAGCGCGTGCTAGAGGCCGCTCACGCGGGTGTGGCGAAGTATATGGTCCATGTTTCGTCTTCGGTGGTGAACTCAGCCGCGGTCGATCTCTATACGGAAACCAAGAAGTCGCAGGAGAAGGTGGTCGACACCAGCAGCATCCCGCGCGTGATCCTGCGCCCGACGCTGATGTTCGGATGGTTCGACCGCAAACACCTCGGCTGGTTGCGCCGCTTCATGGATCGCAATGCCGTGTTTCCGATTCCGGGAAACGGGAAATACCTGCGCCAACCACTCTATGCGGGCGACTTCAGCGCCATCATCGAGAGCTCGCTGATCTCTAGGATCGAGGGCACCTATAATATTTCGGGGTTGTCCAAGATCGACTACATCGACCTCATTCGCACGATCAAGGAGGTGACCAAGGCCCGCACCACGATCGTGAAGATTCCATATAGCCTCTTCTGGATGCTTCTGAAGACGTATTCGCTAGTGAACAGCAATCCACCTTTCACCACTAAGCAGTTGAAGGCGCTGGCGACACCTGACGTGTTCGAGGTGATTGACTGGCCGAGGATCTTTGCGGTTCAGCCAACATCGCTCCGTGAGGCGCTCGATCTGACGTTTAACCACCCATCTTACTCGAAGGTAGAGCTGGCTTTCTAGGCTAGTGCAGAAGCTTATGACGAAGAAGAAGCTTGTGGTTCTTGGTGCCGGACCTATGGGGCTGGCGGCTGCCTATGAGGCGGCAAAACGCGGCTATGACGTCCACGTGCTCGAAGCCGGCGATCGTCCTGGTGGCATGGCGGCGCATTTCGACTTCGATGGCGTCTCTATCGAGCGCTTCTATCATTTCTGTGCGCTCAGCGACACGCATACGCTCGATCTCCTAAAGGAGCTCGGCATGCCAAGCGCTATGAAGTGGGTTGCGACAAAGATGGGGTTCTACTTCGAGGGCAAGCTCTATCCGTGGGGCGACCCTGTCTCACTGCTGACCTTCCCCAAGTTGGGGCCGATCGGCAAGCTGCGCTATGGCCTTCAGGCCTTCATGGCGACCAAGAAGGGGGACTGGAGCAAGCTCGACAAGATCAATGCAGAGCAGTGGTACATCGCTTGGCTTGGCAAACGCACGTATGAGCGGTTGTGGAAACCGCTGATGCACTTCAAGTTCTACGAGTTGGCGAAGCATGTTTCAGCCGCCTGGGTCTGGCAGCGTATCAAACGTATCGGCAACTCGCGCAGGTCGTTGTTCGAGGAGCGCCTCGGTTATATCGAGGGCGGCTCGGAGACGCTCATGAATGCGCTCGCCGATGCCATCAAGTCACGCGGAGGTCGCATCTACTACAACACGCCCGCCTCGAAGATCGAAGAAAAAGGCGGGGCTGTCATCGCTGTCCGGTCCGCCGATGGCCAGCGCATAGAGACCGACCAAGTTATCTCGACAATTCCGACTCCTTACGTGTCCGCGATTCTGCCGGACGGGTACGAGGCACTAAAAGAAAGCTATGCGCGCATTCGCAACGTGGCTGTGGTCTGCCTAATCTTCAAATTGAAGCGACAGGTTTCACGTAACTTCTGGGTCAATATCAGCGATCCCAGATTTGAGATCCCTGGCATTATCGAGTTCTCAAATCTTCGACCTTGTGAGGACACGATCATTTACGTGCCATACTACATGCCACAGACACACCCAAAGTTCGCTGCTCCGGACGAGCTGTTTATCGAAGAGGCATGGAAGTGCCTGACGGCAATTAACCCAAAGCTTGATGACGGTGACCGACTGGCCGTGAAGGTCAGCAGACTGCGCTACGCCCAGCCGGTATACGAGCCTGAGTTCACAAAGGTCCTTCCGCCCGTGCAGACACCAATTGACGGTCTGCATATTGCGGATACGGCATTCTATTATCCGGAAGATCGTGGCGTTTCGGAGAGCATTCGCTTCGGACGGCTCATGGTCGACGGACTGGGCGAGACATGAGCCCGACGCAGCAAAAACGCGAAGTGCGGCAGTTTTCGGCCTTTATACTGGTCGGTGGCACAGCAGCGCTTGTTAACTGGGGGTCTCGCATAGGCTTGTCGGCTGTGGGGCTCCAGCTAACGGCGGCCATCATTGTCGCCTACGTGATTGGCATGTCGACAGCGTACGTCCTGTCCAAGCTTTTTGTATTTGAGAAGAGCGGGCGGAAGATCCGCGATGAGGCATTCCGCTTCATGTTGGTCAATCTCGTGGCTGTCGTGCAAGTCTGGGTAGTGACGATATGCCTGCAGCGCTGGGGGTTGCCGGCGATAAACTGGCATTGGCAACCTGAGGCTGTGGCGCATGCCGTCGGCGTGGCCTCGCCGATCGTCACAAGTTATTTCGGGCACCAGCATTTCACGTTCCACAAAAAGGCGTCCACGGTGGTTTCTCCTGAGTCTGCGGATACGAAGGCACGCAAATGACTGCTGGGCCTCCTGACGATACTGCTGCAAATGACGGCCAGGAAAAGGCGCCGCTGATAGTCGACATGGATCATACGATCCTACGCACGGATACTTTAGTCGAAGGCATTGTCGCCGGCGTCTTTCAGAAGCCTTTCGCCATGATGATCAGGCTCGCGACTGCAGTGCTATCGCGGCCAAGATTCAAGTCCTGGGTCTTCAAGAATGTCGATGTTGACTACGAAGCGATCCCCACAAACGAGAAGCTGATCGACTACCTGCGCTCGCAACGCAAGCGTGGACGACCGATCCACCTCGTCTCAGCGGCCGATCAGGGCGTGGTCGATCGTATCGCAGCGCACTTCGGAATTTTCGACAGTGCGCTCGGCAGTTCCAACGGCGTCAACCTCAAGGGGAGACGCAAGCTCGGGGCGATCAGGCAGCGGTTTGGCGACTCCTTCGTCTACGTCGGCGACAGCCGACCAGACATGAAAGTATGGTCGGGCTCGACTGGGGGAATCTACGCCGGCACCAATGCTAGCATCCGACGCCGGCTGACTAAACGCGGCGACTGGCTTGAGGCGGATTTCTCTCAGAGAGCAGGCGGCATGCACGCTTGGCTAAAGGCTCTCCGCCTTCACCAATGGACCAAAAACCTGCTGATTTTTGCGCCGTTGATTCTTAGCCACCACTACACCGACCTTACGGCGACGCTTGAAACACTCCTTGCCTTCCTGGTCGTTGGGATCACGGCGTCGGGAACCTATTTGATCAACGATATGTCGGATCTCGGTGCCGATCGTCGGCATCGAACGAAGCGGAATCGGCCACTTGCCTCGGGCGCGATGCCGCTGTGGGCAGGGCTCATCTTGGCGCCGATACTGATCGCGGGGGGGCTTGCGGCCGCGTACTTCTTGGCACCGCTATTCGCGGTTGCGCTGGCCGGGTACCTGGTCCTGACACTGAGTTACTCGCTGAAGTTCAAGATCACCCCGTTGCTGGATGTTTTTATCCTTGCTGCGCTATACACGTTGCGCTTGGTGATGGGCACGATCGTCGCGGGCGCGGATTATTCTCTCTGGTTGCTGACGTTTTCTATGTTCTTTTTCTTCTCGCTGTCGCTGGCAAAGCGACATGTTGAGCTCATTGCGCCGGATGTCCGCCCAGGCGTGGCGATACGAGGACGAGGTTACTATCCCGAAGACGCGCCCCTGACGCGCTCCTTGGGGATTGCGTCGGCCACGGCTTCGATCCTCATCCTCGTCTTGTATCTTGTGGATGAGGCTTACGGCGTCGCCGTATACAAGGCCCCAGTGTTCTTAGCTGGGATCCCAGTAATCATCGCGATCTGGACCGCGCGAATATGGCTGCTTGCCCACCGCGGCCAACTTGATGATGACCCGGTTTCTTTTGCGACGCGCGATCGGGTCAGCTTCATTCTGGGTTTTGTGCTTGTTGTGCTGATGGCGGCGGCGCTCTTTGTCGACGGACTCCGTTTTTGAGCCAATTGCGCCATTGCCGACTTGACTTACCTGTTGTGCTCCCGCGGCTTGTACTCGCACTGAATCTCAAGCAACCGGATCAGATGCGATCGCCTTAGCGTGATCAACGAGCGCATATCTTTGCTGCGGTGTCTCCCGCGCTGAGTCACAGCAGCGACTTTCCTCGCGCACAAAGTTCCCGACCGAACTCGGGTTTCTTGTTGTGGCGCCCATTCGGACAGGGAAGTCGCCGGTCAGTCGTTGCTTTAATCCAAGTGGCCGCACTGGTGGCAATCGCACGACAAGGCTTCGGATCGTGACTACCTCATAGATTGGGCGCGCTGCCTAAACGGATTGGTTTGAGCCCCGCCTGGTCCCTCGTTTGAATGGAGAGTCCGTCACCTGGAGACGGACATGCGGAAGAGCCGATTTATCGAAGAGCAGATCATCGCGAGCCTGGCCGAGCAGGAGCGTGGCGTGCCAACAGCGGACGTCTGTCGCAAGCACGGTCTGAGCACGGCGACCTTCTACAAATTCAAAGTAAAGTACGGCGGGATGGACATCACCGACGCCCGGAAGCTGAAGCTGCTCGAGATTGAGAACGGCCGCCTACTCAAAATAGCGCTGGTCCGAAGAAGCGAGGCAGGTCACACCTTTTGCCGTCCGAGTGCGGCCTGTTCTTGTTTTTTTTGCGCCTCCAGTGCACCTAGAGCATCAAACGCCGTGCCTGCCGCCATTGGTGTATATGTTGTTAGGAGGGATCGTGAGCACGACCAGACTGTATCAGGCGCGTTATGGCCTGTTTGCTCACTATGCTTCTGATGCATGCATCGGTGCTTCGCTAGACCACTACGGGGAGTGGGCGGAGGGTGAAATACATGAATTGAGCCGTTACGTGTCGCCGGGCAGTGTCGTCCTTGATATCGGCGCTAATGTTGGAACCCATACCGTTGCGCTGGCTCGCTTGGTTGGCGAGGCCGGATTCGTGATCGCCGTTGAAGCGCAACCAGAAATCTATCAACTGTTGTCGACCAACATTGTGCTCAATCAGGTCCAGGATCGTGCGATAGCGCTCAATAACTTGGCTGGGTCTAGGCCGGACATCATTGAGTATACGGCATCACCTGACAAGGCGGTCGAGAATTTCGGTGCCGTAAGCTTCGCCCAAGATAGAGCTACTGTTGTAGCGGAGCGCAAGGTGATGACACGCCTGCCTATGATACGCATTGACGACATGGGACTTACGCGCTGCGATCTGATTAAAATCGATGTCGAGGGCATGGAGATAGATGTCCTGCGCGGTGCTCGCGATGTACTGAGTGCTTTCCGGCCGGTGGTGTATTTCGAACAGCGCAGCGCCGCGCATTTCGCCGAAATTTTCGATCTGCTCGCTGAATTCGGTTACAGAATGTACTGGCACGTCTGCAATCCATTCAACACAAACAATTTCAAAGGTAGCAATCTGAATATTTTTGGAGGCGCGACTGAGCTCAACGTGTTGTGTCTGCCGCATGAGAAGGGCGCACTTTTGCACATGCCTCAGATCATGACGGGAGAATTTGCCCCTCCCACAATTGCGCTGGATGAAGGGTTGATGGGCGAAGCGGTCCCGCCGACAAACTTGCCGTCGCCACCGGCGATCGTCAGTCTGGGTGGAGGGGGAGCCGCTGACCAGCTGCTCGTTGACTTAAAAGCGGTTCTAGCGGATCGGGCGGTGGCGCAACAAATCATGGAAAGTCAGCAGACCATAATCGACGCGGTACGACGCGCGGTGTTGCCTGCGACTTGATGCATATTGGCACGATGGGCATCGCTGTTGCCGAGGCGCGGCAAATTTACTAATGCTGGTGCTCGGTCGTGTTAAACGTTAGCCGCCCGGTGCTAAGTATGAAAACGTCTAAGGGGTTCGCTATGAGCAAACAGTTGGTTGCCTGCGTGGTATTGAGCTTTTCAATGGTTACCGCCGCCTGCGACGCCCCGTCGACCCCTGCGACGACAAACCAGGCAGCGCCTGTTGCTGCTCCGGTGGTTACGCGGGAGCGTGTAGTCCGCCTTGACCTGCTCGCGCAGTCTGCGGTTGTGGCAGTCGCGAATCCAAGCGTCCCCCAGCCGCAGGCTAACGTGCGGGTGGCTTCCTGGGGGAAAGAAGCAGACGTTCTGTGGACCAATCCTGGCGCGCGCATTCAATTTGATAGCGTAGCGATTCAGGCTGGGGACCATCTCGAAACTTCTATCACAATTCACGATCAGTCGATCGGAGCTAGCGATGGCGCAAGTTTCATTGTGCTGTTCAATGACGGAGCCGGCGAAACCGAGCTCTTCCGGCGGGATGTCGATCGCGCGGCGATCGACGCTGCGGGGGGGTGGCTGAAGGTCGATGTGGATCTTGCCGCTGCCACAGGAAGAACCGGCTCGCTGATATTCACTTTGGAGCCGGGGGCGGCCGGAGTAGACGTAGGGGACTGGGGACTGTGGGCTTCTCCGGCGATCAAATCCTAAGACTACAAGTGTGTGCGCATGATTTTTTGCGTGCCGGACGATGTATTAGGTAGACTCGGGCCAATTAATCCGATCCGATAAGGCCAATTGGGTACAAGTGTGGGGCACCATTATGGGGCTACACGCCCCGAATATTGGTTGGCGAGTGAACCGTGGCCGTCGAAATCTTGGTCTTTAGGACCTTCCCAGACTCGATGAACACCAACTACCGGTTGTCGGAGTCGCTCGCAGACGCCTTTCGCCACCAGTTACCAGATATTGGTGTAGGGTTCGTCTCAAGCGAACAAGCAATCGACGCGATCGAGCACTTTCGACCGAAGCTCGCCATGGGGATTGGCAGCGTCATCCCCGACAGCGTCGACTACAGCGCGATCGCACGTGCGGCCCACAAGGCTGGGGCCACGTCTGCGATTTGGCTCCACGATGACCCTTATGAGTTCGATTTCAGTGGCAAAGTTGCTGGACAGTTCGACGCGGCATTCACAAATGATCGCGCGGCGCTCGACTATTACGATCCTCGGCGCGTAAGCCACCTTCCAATGGCTGCCGATGCGCGGCGTCATTTTCGGAAGGTCGTGCCGCTAGACCGTCGCGCGCGCGAGATCTTCTTTTGTGGCCACGCTTACGCCAATCGCCGCGACCTAATCTACGCTCTCCGGAAGCCGTTGTCGGCGCGCGATACGGCGATATTCGGCAGCAACTGGAACACCCTCCTACCATTCTGTAAAAATGAAAGGATGAGCGAGGATGAGCTGATGGCCTCGTATGCAGGTGCAATGATAACTCTAAACATAGGACGCCAGTTCAACATAGCAAACCGGGCCTTTGAGATCGTGCCATCCACACCAGGGCCCCGAACGTTCGAAGCGGCAGCAGCTGGAGCACTCCAATTGTGTTTCCTTGAGTCACTGGAGCTATTTGACTATTTTGAATGCAACTCTGAGGTTCTCTGGTTCGACTCGCCGACTAGTTTCGTTGAGCGCGTCGATTATGTGCTGTCGAATCCTGGTTTGGCGACAGAGATCGCTCGTCGAAGCCAAGATCGCGCGCTTCGAGATCATACCTATGATGTGCGGGTTCAGGCGATCATTCGAGACCTTACTGCAAAGGGCATGCGCAGCTTGAGCAATTCGAGGTCTATTGGCCCCGCAACGGAAATCGAGTGATGCGTTCTCTGCGAGTTATCATATTTGGAACAGATCCGCAGAGCCGCAATCAATACATCATACTTTCGGTTGCCGCTGCCTTGAGGCGCGATCCGAGGGTCGGCGAAGTATCGGTGGCCAACTACCTCAATCTGGTCGAACAATGCCAAAGTGCTCAGGTCGATTTGTTCTTGGCAATCGGCGGCGCCGGCGCGATCGCGCTTCCAGTGATCCGTGCAGCGGCTTTGTGTCGTCGATCCTTACTTTGGACGATTGAAGACCCCTATGAGCAGTCGGCTAACGTCGAACTAGCTTCGCATTTCGACCTAGTATTCAGCAATGATCGAATTAGCGCAGACGCGTACGGGGGAAGGGCGAGGTTCCTGCCACTTGCTGGGTCGACCGAGTTCCACGACGTCGCGGTTCGCGAAAGCGATGATGAAATGCTTTGGGACGTCTTTTTTGCGGGGACAGCTTGGCCAAACCGTGTCCGCGATGTTTCTAAGATCGTCTTGCTTCTAAATGGACGCCGCAAATCCAGGATCGCGTTGCCCCGAAACTGGGCGCTTGATCCTGCAGGTTTCATGAATGACGAGCTCTACACGGACTTCCGCTTGGCGCCTCGTGAGTACGCGAAGTTTGCGAACCGGGCGAGGGTCACGCTGACGCTCGATCGAGAGTTTTCAACTGCTCAAGCAGACAGAGCGGTTCTTCCGGGCGGGAGTCCCCCGCCTCGGCTGTTCGAGATGGCGCTCGCGGGGGCATGCCAGATCTATCTTTCGCAGCGACCGGACAGTGCCTCATTCTACGAGCAAAGCGAGGTGTTTGCGGTCCAGAGCATCGAAGGCGCAGTTGAGGCCATCGACCGAATTGCTGCCGATCCCTCCCTTCGCCGAAAGATGGCTTCCTCCGCGCAGAACAAAACGCGGCGCTTGCACACTTACGACTCAAGAGTGCGAACGATTCTGGACGCCGCATTTGCTTTGCCGATTCAACTTGCCCAACGTCCACGCCCGGAGCGCAAACGGGTTCTCCACGTCACACACAACATTGCCGGCAAGCAGCCGTTTGGCGGCGTAGAGCTTTATCAGACCAATCTTGCTTCCATGATGCCGGGCTGGGACGCCTTCTATTTCTATCCGGACAGAACAACTGGGCGCCTCACATTGGTTTCAGCAACCGAAGGCGAGCTGCGTACATTCGAGCATATGCCGCCAGGCGACATCATCTACGATCATCGCTACAACATGATATTCCAGGACGTGTTGAGCGAGTTGCGCATCGACCTGGTTCACTATCAACACCTCATTGGTCATCCCATGACGGCGCCGCTCGTTTCGCGTGCGCTGGGGATTCCTTCGGTGCTTACGGCGCACGACTACTACACGATGTGCGACTCTTTCAACTTACTGGATCACTTGGGAAGTTATTGTGCAATCGGCGATGATCGTATCGAACGTTGCGACGTGTGTACTTCGCGACGGATCGGAACAGCGGTCGGCGCGCAGGCGCGACGTCGGTGGGTGATGGCGCAGGTGCTCCAGCACGTTGACGCGGTCTGTCACAACACTCGCTTCACAAAAAACAAAATGGCACAAATCTACCCGGGCTTGGAGGCAAGCAAGCACCGAGTTGTTGGAATGATGGGCAGCAAAAATGTAATGCGTCGGCTTGCGGCGGCGCGCCATCGGCTGGTCGATTCCGAGGTGGACCGGGAAGGAGAGGGGGCGGGCCGTCTGAAAATTGTCGTCCTTGGGAATCTGACGAAAGAGAAGGGCGGCGACTGGCTCATCGAGGTGATCAAGTCACTCGCTTCGGACTCAATCGATTTCGAGATTTCAGGTCGAGTTGATGATCCTTACCCGGCCGTTCTCGCATCTCTCGATCTTAAGAACGTGAACATTCGAGGCCCATACAAGGCAGAGGACCTGCCTGATCGTTTGATCGGGCGAGACGTATCGGTGCACATGTCTGTCTGGCCTGAAACGTACTGCATCAGCGTGGACGAAGCGCGGGCCGCAGGCCTTGTGCCAGTGGTATCAAACGTGGGCGCCCTCGGAGAGCGCGTCGTACATGGTGAGAATGGTTTCTCTGTTCCGCTGTCAAACCCCATGGAGCTTGTGCGGATCCTGCGTCTGCTGAATGCGGACCGATCGATGTTGACACGCTGTCGCGCGCAGACAGGCGATACAACTGCCATCCCCGACCAGCATGTTGAAGTTATGACTCGCCTATACAACGAGCTTGCAGGCCGAAGATTTATGCCTCACCCCGACGCAGTGCCGCGTGGATACCAGCGCATGCTTCAATTCGAGGATCTTCCAATCCGGTTCAACTCTCAGTTCTGGAAGGGGGCCTCGCTGATCGAGGATAGCAACGAGCAGCCAACGGATACCTTATTCTTGTCAGCAGAGGCGCTACCCGAGGCGATGGAGATTGGACCGCCAGACGGTGGTCCGGTTAGGATGGCAACCAGAAATCAGACGAGGGCGATCCAGAGTATCGCCGTAGACGATCTTTTGTTCGGCTTTGGCAGTGGAGGCAGCGCCGCGTGCGATCCGCAACTGAGGGGAGTTGCGATTCGGCTTTTGCATCGCGACGACACAAGCATGCATTCCTGCACCGTTGTGCTGTCGGATGGCATGAGGACACTGCATTTCGCCACCCCGCCGACTACGTATGTAGCTGGCCGGCGCGTTACAGCCCTACGCATTCCGCTTCGTGAACTGGGTGTTGGCTCGTGGCAGATCAGTGTCGAGTATGAACGCGACAACGATCGAATAAGGCTGGTATCCGGAGTTGAGCTAACCGTCAGCGGTGCCACGCACGACACAAGAGCAAGTCATCCGGCGCTGGACGAAAATGATCTGCTGCAGGCGAGACGAGCCGCGAAATTTCCTACGAACCACGGCCACGGCCATGTTGATCGGTTTGGAGAGGGGCTATCAGGTGGCGAAACCTTGCTCGCCTTTAACAAGGAAGACGCCATAGAGATCACCATCAAGGGCTGGCTGCTTCCTCGTGAACTTTCCTCGACTTACGAGGCTGCAGTTCTCTGCCTCACACCCGAAGGTGCGGATGATTCTGATGTGGTCGTGCTACCCTGCCGTCTCGGCGATCGGATGGATGTTATTCATCACTTCGGAGTGCAAGCTTCAGATGCGCGCGCGGGCTTCATCGCGCGATTGCCCTTGAAGAATCTCAGGGAAGGAAAGTATGGGGTCGCGGTGGTCGCTCGGTACCGAAAGGGCGAATGGCGAGGGATGCGGCTTCCGGATATGGCATTGACCTGACTTCAGCAAACGCTTGCGGCAGAAGTCGGCCGCTGGCTTTGTCGTCCGACCTAACCAAGGGCTGTCAGTGCCTCACTTCTGCGGTTCTGATAATTTTGCGGGGATAATGCGTTGGCCTCGATAGTCCCAGGATTGATTGCTTTCGCGCTCTTCGCTGTGACGACCGCGAATGTCGGCGTAGCAGTCGCAGGCGCGTTCAAGCCCTTAAGACAGTCGCCGGTTTTTCCCGCGTTTGCTATTGCTGCTGGCATGGCGGTCGGTGCCATAGCGGGACTTGTCCTTTTCCTACTTCCGCCATTAGGGCCCCTGTCAGGATGGGCTCTTCTGCTGATTCTCAATCTCCTAGCTTTGTCGTCTCACATCCGCATGAAAACCTCGCCCCGATGGGCTGCGCATCACGGCGCGCCCGTTGTTGTCTGGGTTGCGTTTTCGCTCGCGATCTTGGCGATCTCTCTTGTGCCGCCACGCGAGCCAGTCTGGCTTAAGGACGGGCCGTATCCATTCAAGGAATGGACTCTTCCAGTGAGAGTTCAAGCGCTAACAGGTGACATGCCGGCGGACAACGCATTGCCCGCCTATGTCGGCGAGATGATGGCGCGAAAGATATCGTTCAAGGAAGTCCGGCCAGTTATGCCCGGCCAGGAGTTGGCCAATCGCCCATTTCTTCTCCCGCTCATTTACCTCCCCTATCGTTTGGCGCTGGGCGGTCCGGCGCCCGTTGTTGAGCAAGTCCCAACCATCGAGTACGTCGGCACGACGTGGCCGAATGTTGGCGAACTCATCAGTGATGACACGTATTTCGTTTTCCTGGCGGTGGGCATTGCGGCGAATGCGGCGGTTGTCCTTGCCTTCGCATGCCTCCTTCGACTTCTGGGACTGCGAGGAAGCTCCGTTCTGGCGGTCATCGTGCTGGCGGCTGCGCCCTACGAAATCCTCCATACTGTCTTTACATGGCCAAAGAACTTGGCTGCGTTCTTTGTGACGACCGCCTTATGCGCTGCGGTTGAGAGGCGTTCACCCATCATCATTCTGACGCTGGGCGCTCTAGCCTACTGGTCTCACCCCTACGCGCTCACATTCTTGGGCGGGCTAGGCCTGTATCTTGGTATTCAATGGGCCATCGACTGCGTCCGAAATCGCAGGTTAGCCATCCAAGACTTTGCGCCGATTGCAATAGGCGGAACAATAGCGCTCGCCGCGGTCGGGTCATGGATTCTTTGGACGACATACGGTCTCAACATGACCGGCGACCTCGTGGAGCAGAACCAAGGTCAAGGCGCGACGATGGCCGACGCCATCAATGTGCGAATGCGCAACTTGGCATCGTTGATAGATCTGCACGGAGCCTCGCCGGCTTCCTTCGGCGACTCCACGTTCAATAGGGGTATTTTGACGTCTCTGGTCTCGGCGCTCGGGATAGTGTCCGTGGTGTTGCTCCCCTTCGCCATCATGTTTAGCCGGAAGGTTAGTCGCTTGCTTATCGTCCTTGCGGTACTGATTCCGGGGTTTCTTGTTTCAACGGTGTTCGGCGTCATCAACCCACCGCTGAATCATGGCTGGCAGGCCGCCGTCCCGATGCTCGCTGCTTTGGTGCTGGCATTCGGAGATCGGTTTGCTGGTCGGTGGGGTGTCTGGGCGCTCGCGCTTCTATCGCTGGCCTCATCCACCCTGTTGTTGGCATCAATCGCTCAACAATGGCGACAGCAGGACGACCGGCAATCGATAATGCTGCGAGACTACACGACGTTTCCCGGATCGCAGACACCAGGCGTTGGTGTTACAGTCGATATCACCGGCGTCGTGAGGCAATCCGTATTCACTTCAGCAGATTCTCAGATCACGTTCGACGATATCCAAGTACGGTCAGGAGATGTGCTTCGCATGTATGTCTCAGTACATCCCGAAACGTACCAGGCGCAAGGCGACGTGACTGTCTTTCGGGTAGAGGCTGTGCCGAAGGAAGGGCCCCCAGTCACGGTCTATCTGCGGGCCCTGGACCCTCGCAGCAAGCCGCTCGACCAAGGTTGGAAGTTGGTTCACGCCCCGCTAGGACTGGCGGTGGGAGGCCCGATCAGATTGAGATTTACTTGTGCGTCCGGGCCCGCAGGCAACACGGCTGGTGACTGGTGCATATGGGGGGAACCGATCGTAACGCGCGCCGTTTCAGAAATCGCGACGGGAGACTGATGTTACTGACCCAGCCCCCGGATCCCGGTGACCCAGCCCCCTGATCCGGACCGTCGATTACGAGAGTCCGTTCGCGTTTGAGGTGCTACCCAACTTTGGACCATCCGGGCGCAGAGTTTTCGACCCGTTTCGCACCTGGCGGGCTGGTAGCGCCAAGGGCGTGGTGCAACGCTGCCGGGGGTTTGTTCCCGATCGCGCTGTGCGGTCGTAACTCGTTGTAGTCTCTACGCCAAGCCTCCAGCTTTTCACGAGCATCTTCGAGCCCCAGGAACCAGTGGGCGTTCAAGCATTCCGCCCGGAACTTGCCATTGAAGCTTTCGATGAAGGCATTGTCGGTCGGCTTGCCAGGGCGCGAGAAGTCGAGCGTGACGTCATGCTGATACGCCCACAGATCGAGATCGCGGGAGATGAACTCCGAACCCTGGTCGACGCGGATGCGCTTCGGATACCCGGTGCGCTTGCACGTCTGGTCGAGCGTTCGCACCACATCCTCTCCTCGGTACGCGAACCGCGCGTCGAGCACGGGAGCATACCGCGAGAAGGCATCCACGACAGTCAGCACGCGCATCTTCCGTCCCGTCGCCAGCTGATCATGCACGAAGTCCATCGACCACACTTCGTTCGCGCGTGAAGGCGGCGCGCGGTCATCGCGCAGCGCCGCCTTCACGCGCCGCCGCGGCGTTTTCTTGCGCAGTTGCAGGCGTTCCTCGCGATAGAGGCGGTAGATCCGCTTCTCGTTCACGCGCCAGCCCTCGCGACAGAGCAGCACGTGAATCCGTTGATCGGCCCCCACGAGGTGGTCCGGGTTCAATGTTAGTTGAGCAGCGTCTCCTTTGCTAGCGGGAGCGTGGCCGGCGGAGCGCTTGCGCGACGCGGAGCCGGCCATGCGGCGAGCGCCGGCACGAACACCTCAGGCGCAGGCGCCCGATAGCCGAGCGATCCATGCGGGCGGACGGCGTTGAAGTGGCGCCGCCAGCTTTCGATCACGACCTTCGCCTCGGCGAGCGAGTAGAAGATCTCACCGTTGAGCAGCTCGTCCCTGAGTCTCGCGTTGAAGCTCTCGATGTAGCCGTTCTCCCAAGGGCTGCCCGGCTCGATGTAGGCGGTCCTGGCGCCGACCGCTGCGATCCACTCCCGCACGGCCAACGCGACGAACTCGGGGCCATTGTCGGAACGAACATGTGTCGGCACCCCACGCGTGAGGAACAGGTCGGCTAGCGCTTCGATGACATCGATCGACTTGAGCCTCCGCTTGATGCGGATCGCCAGGCATTCATGGGTGAACTCATCGACGATGGTCAGCATGCGATACTTCCGACCGTCATGCGTGCGGTCCTCCACGAAGTCATAGGCCCACACGTGATTGCGCCGCTCCGCCCGTAGGCGGATGCAGGAACCGTCATTGAGCCACAAACGACCGCGTTTGGGCTGCTTTTGCGGAACCTTCAGCCCCTCCTGCCGCCACACCCGCTCGACCCGCTTGTCGTTGATTGTCCATCCCGCCGTCCGCAGCAGGGCGGCGATCTTGCGGTAGCCATAGCGGCCATAACAGCGCGCCAGCTCGATGATGTCGGCGGTCTGCGGATTCCGATGATGACGCCCACCTATTCCGAACAATCGACGCCCATGCGTTCCGATAATTCGACGCCCACCATTTTGCGGTGCGCAGGCGGTGTGGATAAATCCCCGGCCAGGGGTCTAGGT
>Ga0247843_1001778_pt1 | contig 41895 bp, 42 predicted proteins | sample LaCruzMarch2017__FD_192420 | JGI IMG/M metagenome (GOLD analysis project Ga0247843, IMG submission 192420) | Freshwater microbial communities from meromictic Lake La Cruz, Castile-La Mancha, Spain - LaCruzMarch2017_8m | ecosystem: Environmental > Aquatic > Freshwater > Lake | place: Spain...
GCATCCGACTCAATCCGCTCTTGGGTAATTTCAACAGTACGTTTTTTTTAGCCATGGTCAACTGTGATTCAAATCGGTCTATTATTACAAAAATCGCTTAACTTAATGGCAGTGACGCTCTGCGTGGGAATGTAGCCACGGACGCTCTGCGTCCCGTAACGCTGGAGCGTTACGGGATGAATTCCCACGCAGAGCGTGGGAACTATATGAAAACATTCATTTGACTGCGGTGTGTTGGGTTAACGATAAAGCCGTTAACCCAACCTACGATACTAGGAGCGCGACCCTCTTGGTCGCCACTTTGCGGGCAAGATGCCCGCGCTCCGTTGATACACGTTTCCAAATCATTTTTTAACCGTTCGCCTTTTCGCCAGTCTTCATGAGGATTTGTTATGACCCGTAAATTTTTAATATCCAGCGTGGCTGGCCTTGTATTGATAGCCCCCTTCTCTGTTTCGGCACGCGATTCATACGGCCCGCCGCCCGCTAAAGATTGGACATTAACCCTAGGGTTCGCACCTGTTTATAGTCCGGCATTTTTAGGTTCTAAAGATTACGCGTTGTCGGTTTATCCCGATATTCGGCTTAATTACCAAGATAAATTATTTTTTTCAGTACGCGATGGCCTTGGCTATAACGTCATCAATACCCCCAGTTGGAAAGTGGGGCCTTTAGTTAAAATCCGCTTTGGTCGTCGTGAAGAACAAGGCGGCTCGCCTTTTTTGGTAGCCGGAAACTCGGACGGACTTAAAGGCTTGGGCGATATTGAAACGTCGGGGGAAGCTGGTGGTTTCGCACAGTACACCTATGCCCAAATCCGTTCGCGGGTGGAATTGCGCCAAAGCTTCGGCGGTTATGACAGCTTTGTTGGTGATTTGAATGTCAATTATTTCAAACGTTTAGGGCCATTAAATTTTAGCATCGGCCCACGCCTTAGCTTTGCGGGTGACGATTACGTCAACACCTTTTTCGGCATATCCGCCAGCCAATCCCAACGTTCAGGACTCGCGCAACATCAGGGCGAGGCGGGCTTGGTGTCTTACGGAATTGGTGGCTCAGCGGTCATACCGATTACCGCAAAACTGGCGGTGACTTTATTTGCAGGTTATGACCGCCTAGACAGTGATATTGCCAGCTCGCCACTGATCCAAGAACGCGGCGATGCCAACCAAGCCAGTGTAGGGCTTGCTTTCGGTTATCGAACCGATTGGAACAACTGACAGTAACGGAGCGCGACCCTCTTGGTCGCCTTTGCGGGCAAGCTGCCCGCGCTCCTTTCCTTATTTAATTGGAGATTTTCATGAAACACGGCAACTCCCTCGCCTTAATCACCTCGGCTTGTTTGGCGTTGGTTACGGTCAGCCCTATCGGTTACAGCGACGATAAACCCGCCGATGGCGCAGCCGCCAGCCGTCCGGCGTTGAGCGTGACGGTGGTGCAACCCAGCCAGCAAACCATTCCGCTAACTTTATCCGCTAACGGTTCCATCGCCGCTTGGCAAGAAGCCATTATCGGCGCGGAAATCAGCGACCAACGTTTGGCGGAGGTGCGGGTGCAAGTGGGCGAAACGGTTCGCAAAGGCCAAGTGTTGGCGGTGTTTGCCGATGACAGCGTGGCGGCGGATGTCGCCCAGACGAAAGCGGCGCTGGCGGAAGCCGAGGCTAACTTAAGCGAAGCGCGCTTAAACGCAGGCAGTGCACGTAAAGTCGCGGGTTCTGGGGTGTTAAGCGCACAGCAAACCGCGCAATACCTGACCAGCGAAAAAACCGCCGCAGCGAAAGTGCAATCTGCCAAAGCGCAGTTGGACAGCCAATTGCTGCGGCTAAAACACACTCGCGTGGTCGCCAGCGATGACGGCATTATCTCCGCACGCAACGCCACTTTGGGCGCAGTCGCCACACCTGGGCAGGAATTGTTCCGGCTGATCCGGCAAAACCGTTTGGAATGGCGCGCGGAATTGACGGCGGCGGAAATGGCGAAACTGCACCCGGGTGTCGCCGTCACTATCAACATTCCCAATGTCGCGCAAACCACGGGTAAAGTGCGTTTGCTCGCGCCAACCTTGGATATGCAAAGCCGCAACGGTTTGGTTTACGTCGATTTGCCCGATGCCACCCGCCACGGCTTGCGTTCTGGCATGTTCGCGCAAGGCGAGTTTACTTTGGGCAGCAGCCCTGCCCTGACCATACCGCAAACCGCTTTGTCGTTGCGCGAAGGCTTTAGTTATGTGTTCAAGCTAAGCAAGTCCAATGGCGATCAAGCCAGCGCCAGCCAAGTGAAAGTGCAACTGGGGCGGCGCATGGGCGATCAGTATGAAATCCTCGAAGGCATCCAAGCCGATGACCGCTTAGTCGCCAGCGGCGCGGCGTTTTTGGCGGACGGCGACACTGTTAAGGTGGTGCAACCATGAACGTCTCCAGCTGGTGTATCCGTAACCCCATTCCGGCGTTAATGCTGTTCTTGCTGCTCAGCGTGGGCGGCTTGATGAGCTTTAAGGCCATGAAAGTGCAAAACTTTCCTGACTTAGATTTACCCACCGTCATCGTCAACGCCAGTTTGCCAGGGGCATCGCCTGGACAATTGGAAACCGATGTCGCCCGTAAAATTGAAAATTCGCTGGCGACTTTGCAAGGCTTAAAACACATCACCACCACCATCAAAGACGGCAGCGTTAACCTGACTGTGCAATTCCGTTTGGAAAAACCCGTGCAAGAGGCGGTGGATGATGTGCGTTCGGCGGTCAGCAAAGTCCGCGCCGATATGCCGGGCGATTTGCGCGATCCTATCGTCAATAAGTTGGACATGGCATCGACGCCGATTTTTGCCTTTACCGTCGCCTCCAACCAGCGCGATGAAGAAGCCTTGTCGTGGTTTGTGGACGATACCATCACCAAACGCCTGTTGGCGGTAGCGGGCGTTGGCGAGGTCAAACGCGTCGGCGGGGTGAGTCGTGAAATCACCATTGCTCTTGATCCAGTCAAGCTGCAAGCCTTGGGCGCGACGGCGGCGGATATTTCCCGGCAATTGCGGCAAATTCAGCAAGAAAGCTCGGGCGGTCGTACCGATTTGGGCAGCGGCGAGCAACCGGTGCGGACGCTAGCGAATGTGAAATCGGTGGAAGAATTGCGTCCGATGGAAATTTCGCTGACGGACGGGCGACGCATCCGTCTCGATCAAGTCGCGATCATTACCGACGGCATTGCCGAACCGCGTTCCTTGGCGTTTTACAACGGCAAGCGCGTGGTGGGTTTTGAAGTCAGCCGCAGCCGTGGCGCTAGCGAGGTGGAAGTTGGCGCGGGCGTGCAAAAAGCCTTGGCGGACTTACGCTTGCTCAACCCTGATATTGAGTTAAACGAAGCCTTCAACTTTGTCATCCCCGTGCAGGAAGAATTCAGCGGCTCGATGTCTTTGCTGTACGAAGGCGCGGCCTTAGCGGTGTTGGTGGTGTGGCTGTTTTTACGCGATTGGCGGGCGACGTTTGTTTCCGCCGTGGCCTTACCGTTATCTACCATTCCGGCGTTTATCGGCATGGATTATTTTGGTTTCTCGCTGAATGTCGTCACCTTATTGGCCTTGTCTTTGGTGGTGGGCATTTTGGTCGATGACGCGATTGTGGAAGTGGAAAATATTGTCCGGCATTTACGCATGGGCAAAACGCCCTACCAAGCGGCAATGGAAGCGGCGGATGAAATCGGCATGGCGGTGGTCGCCACCACCTTTGCTTTGGTGGCGGTGTTTTTGCCGACCGCGTTTATGAGCGGCATCGCCGGACGGTTCTTTAAACAATTCGGCTGGACGGCTTCGCTGGCGATTATGGCTTCGCTGGTGGTGGCGCGGATGCTAACGCCGATGATGTCAGCGTATCTGCTGAAAAACAGCGGTCATCAAGAAGAAAAAGACAGCGCGGTGATGCGCCATTATTTGCACTGGGCGGCGTGGTGTTTGCGCCATCGGCTGCTTACGGTTGCGGGTGCTTTGGCGTTTTTTGTCGGTTCAATCATGTTGATTCCGTTGTTGCCAAAAGGCTTTATCCCGCCCGATGATAATCCGCAAAGCCAAGCGTTTGTCGAATTGCCGCCAGGGGCGACACTAGCGCAAACCAATGCCGCAGCCGAAAAGGCGCGGCAATTGATCGCCGCTGTGCCGTATGTGAAAAACATTTACACCACCATCGGTGCGGGTTCAGCAGGTTCTGACCCAATGGCAACGCAAGGTGGCAGTGAAGTCCGCAAAGCCACGCTGACCTTGGTATTGGCAGACCGCAAAGACCGTCCGGTGCGTAAACAAGCCATCGAACAAGACATCCGCAAAGCCTTGGAAAACTTGCCGGGCGTGCGTACCAAAGTTGGCTTGGGTGCGTCGGGCGAAAAATACATTTTGGTGCTGAGCGGCGAAGACCCACAAGCCTTATCTACCGCCGCCCGTGCGGTCGAAAAAGACTTACGGACCATCCACGGCTTAGGCAATATCGCTTCTAGCGCGTCGTTGGTCAGGCCGGAAATCGCCGTGCGCCCGGACTTTGCCCGCGCCGCCGATTTGGGGGTCACTTCCGCCGCCATCGCCGAAACCCTGCGTATCGCCACGGTCGGCGATTACGATATATCCTTGCCTAAGTTCAACTTGGCGCAGCGGCAAGTGCCGATGATGGTCAAGCTTAACGACGAAGGGCGGCGCGACTTGTCAGTATTGGAACGGCTTGCCGTCCCGTCCAGCAAAGTCGGCATGGAACCGGTGATGGTTAGTCAAGTCGCTGATTTGGAATTGTCCAGTGGCCCAGCAGTCATTGACCGCTACGACCGCGCCCGTAACGTCAATTTTGAAATTGAACTGTCGGATTTACCGCTGGGCGATGTCGCCACCGCCGTGCAAAAACTGCCCAGCATCCAATCGCTACCCGCAGGCGTTCAGCAAATTAACGTCGGTGATGCTGAAATGATGATCGAGCTGTTCACCAGTTTTGGTGTGGCAATGCTGATCGGCGTATTGTGCATTTATGTGGTGTTGGTGTTGTTGTTTAAGGACTTCCTGCAACCCATCACCATTTTGGTCGCCCTGCCCTTGTCGTTCGGCGGCGGTTTTGTCGCCTTGTTGCTGGCGGACAAAAGCTTTTCCATGCCGTCATTAATTGGCTTGATTATGCTGATGGGCGTTGCCACCAAAAACTCCATTTTGCTGGTCGAATACGCCATCGTCGCCCGCCGCGACCACGGCTTAAACCGCTTGGATGCCTTGCTAGATGCCTGCCACAAACGCGCCCGCCCGATCATCATGACCACCATTGCGATGGGCGCAGGTATGTTGCCGATTGCCATGGGCTGGGGTGCGGCAGATGCGTCTTTCCGCAGCCCGATGGCGGTGGCGGTGATTGGTGGATTGGTAACGTCTACCTTATTAAGCCTGTTGGTGATTCCGGTAGCGTTTACGTATTTGGATGATTTGAATGCGTTGATTTTTAGGGTTTGGGGGAAATTGACGCAAGTGAAGCATGAACCAGCGCCAGTCAATTGAAATAGCCAAAATTATTTAGGCCTTGACCAAAACCTATAATGTTTTAGCGAACAATCGCCGCTACCTTTTTTAACAGCTGACGTTACGCACTCACTTTTTGTGAGACGAAAATAAATAATAATGAATCGCTATCGCGATGTTATTTAAATCGGGTTCTCGCACCCGAAGGCGAGCTACTTTCTTTTGCGCCGCCAAAAGCAAGTAGCCAAAGAAAAGGCGGCCCGATTACCGCTCATGTCTTGCGCTCCTCGCACTTGTGCCCAGTGGGGTATTTGTCGGAGGACGGCAAAAGGGGCTTCCTGCCCCTTTGCCGCCGTGCGGCATCCATGCCGCACCCCTTCGGGCTATTCCCGACAAATACTCCGGTGCTCGACGCGGCAAACGGGAGAAAAGCACGTTACTGCGTAACGTAAGTTAAATAGCAAACACCAAAGCAAAAACAAACATAAACACCACGATTAGCGCTAACGATGCTTGTGGCGATAATTCTGATCTGATTTGCGCTAATTCCAGCTGTATAGCAGGCCATTTCTTATCAGCATCCATAACCCGCTGCCATCGAGCTTGCCAGGTGTAACGGGCTTCTTCTTCGGCGGTTTGGTCTATCAGTTCGATAATTTTTGAGTAATAACTGCCGCATTCTGGGCAGCGAAAATCGGTAGTTTGGCTGCGGTGTCCGCAATCGGGGCATTTTTTCATGGTCAGCACCTTGAAATAAGTTGTTGATAATTAAATGATGTTACGCAGTAACGCGCTTTCTCCCGTTTGCCGCGTCGAGCACCGCAGTATTTGTCGGGAATAGCCCGTAGGGGCGCGGCAGGGAAGCCGCGCGGCGGCAAAGGGGCAGGAAGCCCCTTTTGCCGTCCCCCGACAAATGCGAGGAGCGCAAGACATCAGCGGCGATCGGGCCGCCTTTTCTTTGGTTACTTGCTTTTGGCGGCGCAAAAGAAAGTAACTCGCCTTCGGGTGCGAGAACCCGATTTAAATAACATCGCGATAGCGATTCATTATTATTTTTTCGTCTCACAAAAAGTGAGTGCGTAACATCAGATAATTAAATAGCTTCCATACGGTAAGGCTCCATGTATATGGAGGCTACTTTTTGTCCAAGCATTATAATTTTACCGTTGTAACGCTCTTCACCTGTGGAGCTGAATTCAAACGTAAAACTCCGCTGTAGTTGCCATTTTTTATGGCTGTCACGCACTAATCGTAAGCCGTTAGCAGCGACGTATTCATCCAACATCAGTACTTCCATTGCTAGGCAATGTTGTTTGGTGGCGCTAAGGGCGATTTCTTTTACCCGCTGGAATTGCGACCAATAAAAGAATCCGCCAATAAATAAAGCTATTAATATGATTTCGTTTGCCATTGTCTCTCGCTATTTGTAGTACACTTTGCCGCCTTATTTAGAACTAACTGCGCCAAACGACAACCTATTTTATGTATACCATTACCAAAGAAGTTTATTTTTGCTATGGCCATCGGCTAATGAACCATGCGGGTAAATGCCGGCATTTGCATGGGCATAGTGTTAAAGCCGCCATTTCTATTCGCCAAGCAACGCTTAATGAACAAAGCATGGTATGCGATTTCGCGGATATTAGAACCTGTGTTGAAGATTTTATTGATAAACAATTGGATCATAATTTTCTGTTGCATAAAGATGATCCGATTATTCCGGCGTTAATTGCTAATAATGAACGCTTTATGGCTTTGGATGAGCATCCAACCGCAGAAGTGTTAAGCAAGATGCTATACCAATATATTAAGGCATCTGGGTTTAATGTTGCCGAAGTGGTGTTGTGGGAAACCGCCAGCGCTTACGCCTGTTACCGGGAAGATTGACGGTTATGGGCTTGCTCAACCCTATCGACAAGTCCTTCTGCTTAGAGCAACTCTGCGCCGCCAATTACCAAAAACTGTTCCGCTTAATTCCTAATTTGCAGGCGATAACAGAATCAGCATTAACCAGCACGTCCCAACAATCCCCGTTACAGCTTAAAATTATTGAGCGCACGCCTTATACCTTAACCATTGAACTTAGCCATTGTTTTCTTGATAACGATACTAGCCTAAGTTTGCCTGCGGTGATTATCCGCATTTATCTGGATGCAAAATTGGCGGAGGCGTTAAGCGATTATGCCCGCGATCCGGTATCGCAAGTGTTTGCCGATGCCAGTGCCAGCAAGGCGATTATGGATTACAAATGGCGGCTGAATTATTTTTTACAAAAATGGTTAGATCATTGCCTGCAACAACCGTACAACTTTGATGATGTGGCATTAATCGCCTAAAGCCAACGGGTTTAAGGATAATTGCTGCTTTAGTAACACCGTTTGTTCTGCCAATTGCTGGTCTGTATAAGGCACAGCGGGCAATTTCCCCCAGATAGGCGCAGGCCACAGCTTGTCGTTACGGAAGCGCACAATATGATGGATATGCAGTTGTGGCACCATATTGCCAATAGCGCCAATGTTGATCTTATCGGCGTGATAAATAACCGATATGGTTTCGGCAAGATGGCAGGATTCTTCCATAAACATCTGCCGTTGCTGCTGGTTGAGCTGGAATAACTCGCGTATATCGGCTATCTCTGGCACTAAAATGAGCCAAGGAAATTGGCTGTCATTCATCAACAATACTTGGCATAAGTCCATTCGGCCTAAAGCAATGGTGTCTTGCTGTAATTGCGGATGTAAAACAAAGTATTGGGGCGTTACCATTCAAACAATTTCCACATATTTATGTGACTACCTTGGTCAAGATCGCTGCTGCGGATGTCCAATTTGCCATCGCCATTGGTATCTAAAAAGTAATACGCCGGGCCAATATCAGGCACTACTTTAATCATATACAAACGTCCACCACGGCGATATTCATGGACGAGTTTTTCGCCTTTTTTAACGATGGTAATGTCCGGTTCCATATTGTCACCGCTTTGTACAGGCATCGGCGGGCTTGGGACTTCGGGCAATTTTTCTAACGTTTCCAACGCTGGAGATGGTTGGTCTTCAGCCATTACCGGTAGAGCCAAAAAACTTAATAAAAGCAAACGGCGCATAGCAAACCCCTTCAAAATAAATTCGATTTATCTTATTACAGTTTTTAGGAAGCGCTTAAACATTTACCAATATTTATGTTGGGCAAGTGTAATTTAAGAAACAGCCTATCTACACGACAATACGCCAAAAACCGAGTTCAATAGCCTACGAATATTGAACCAATCGCTAAAAACACAGTATTATTGTTTCGTATTTCAACTATATAGAAGCCAACGTGGCAAACATCCATCAAGCACCGTTGCTGTTTACGCCTAAGCCTTCCAAACACCTTAACTACATCATTGGCTTACTGCACTTTTTTGCCGTGCTTGCCATTAGCCAAAGTGCGATTGCTTTGGTTTACCAAATCATGGTTTCATTAATTTTTATTATTAATGGCGTGGCGAGCATTCGCTATTTTGAAAATAGGCGATATACGATTAAATACGATGCCGCTGGCGGCTGGCAAATGGCTGAAAAACATCATTTTGTAGCGATAACGGTATTGCCGTCTTCGGTTATTACCCCTTTGGTGACGTTTTTACACCTTGAATTACCGACCAAGCAGACGCATATCTCTACTATTGTTGGCAAAGCAGCATTATCCCAACAAAAAAACCTGTTGATAATGGCGGATTCCCTCCCTGCCAATCGCTATCGGCAGTTACTGGTTACGCTAAAAACGGCATGGAAAGCCAAGCCGCTGTCGCCGTTAATTTGACAATCTGTTAAAGACAGGTTACTTGATAATCAGTTGTCTTGAAGGATAATTGCAGTTATCTTAAACATAATTTTTATAAAAATAAGGAGAAATCGGATGTCAAAAGGCCAAAACTTACAGGACAATTTTTTAAATACCCTCAGAAAAGACCATACCCCAGTATCAATATTTCTGGTTAACGGCATCAAGTTGCAAGGCAAGGTCGACTCTTTTGACCAATACGTAATTATGCTAAAAAACACCGTCAGCCAAATGGTCTACAAACATGCCATCTCCACCATCGTGCCTAGCAAAGCGGTAAAAATGTCACGCGATGAAGACGATGCTGTTGAAGAATAAAGCGCATAGCACCTTAGCAAATCTAAACATGAGGTTATTCATTGTTTGACCGCCCCGACTCTGGTGAACGGGCAGTTCTCATTCACCTATCCATACACGCCGGGCAGGAAGATCTTTTAGAACTAAAAGAACTTGCCAGATCAGCTGGTACCCAACCTGTCCACATTATCACTGGCAGCCGCCATCGCCCCGACCCAAAATACTTTGTTGGCACAGGTAAGCTTGATGAAATCAAAGCTGCTGTCCACGATTTTGCTGCTGATGTCGTCCTTTTCAACCACGCGCTCTCCCCTAGCCAAGAAAGGAATTTGGAAAAATTTCTGGAAGTGCGCGTGGTTGACCGTAACGGATTGATTTTGGATATTTTTGCCCAGCGCGCGCAATCGTTTGAAGGCAAATTGCAAGTTGAACTGGCGCAACTTAAGCATTTATCAACCCGTTTAGTACGCGGTTGGACGCATTTAGAACGCCAAAAAGGCGGTATCGGCTTGCGCGGCCCGGGTGAAACCCAATTGGAAACCGACCGCCGTTTGCTGGCAGCCCGCATCAAACAAATCCAACAACGCTTGGATAAAGTCGAGAAACAGCGCCATCAAGGCCGTAGCAAACGCAAAAAAGCCGAAATCCCTTCGGTATCATTGGTGGGCTACACCAACGCTGGAAAATCCACCTTGTTCAACCAACTGACAGGCGCCGATATTTACGCCGCTGACCTGTTGTTTGCCACCTTGGACCCGACTTTGCGTAGCGTCCAGCTTAGCAACAACAGTGAAATCGTGCTTGCTGATACCGTTGGCTTTATCCGGCATTTGCCGCATGAACTGGTAGCCGCCTTCAAATCCACTTTGCAAGAAGCCAGTGAAGCCGAATTGCTGCTGCATGTCATCGATGCCAATAGTGAAGAACGCGATGAAATCATGTTTCAAGTCAACCAAGTATTAACCGACATTAACGCAGGCGACATTCGGCAATTGGAAGTGTTTAATAAAATTGATTTATTAGACAATATCGCCCCGCATATTGACCGCGACGAACTTGGCAACCCCATCCGGGTTTGGCTTTCAGCCGCGACAGGCGCAGGCCTTGAGTTATTAACACAAGCATTAACCGAAATATTTGCCGCTACAAAAGTAAAAGTACGCTGCCATTTAACGCCCATGCAAAACGGCGTAAGAGCAAAATTATTTACTTGCACAAAAATTATTGACGAGCATATTGATGAACACGGCGCCACTGAATTGTTTATAGAAATTGATGTAAAAAACTTAGGGCTCTTAAAAAATATCTCGTATGAACTGATAGATGCGGACAGCGTACTCTGACACTTTTCGTGTTTTAGCGTAGATACGGTAGAATAGCGGATACCTCTGTACGTCCCCAGCAATCAATGGCAGCTAACTTGCAGAATATAAAATCAAGTAAAAACAATCCGATACGGAGTAGACTTATGTCGTGGAACGAGCCTGGTGGCGATAAAAAAGACCCATGGAGTGGTCGAGGAGACCAAAAAGGCCCTCCTGATTTAGACGAAGCAGTACGCAACTTACAAGAAAAATTAGGTAAATTTTTTGGTGGTGGCAATGGTGAAGGCGACTCGCCAATGCCTGAATATCCGAAAAAAAATATGAAAATACTCGGCGCCGCAGTAATTGGTGCCATTTGGTTGGGCAGTGGCTTTTACATTGTTGATGAAGGCAACAACGGTGTTGAAACCCGTTTTGGCCAATACATTGGCACAACCCAATCCGGTTTAAACTGGCATATCCCCGCACCTGTTGAACAAGTCTATATCGTCAACGTCAAGCAACAACGCTTTATCGAAGTAGGCTACCGTAGCGCTGGCAGCGAACAAATGGTTGGCTCTGTCCCCAAAGAAGCGCTGATGCTGACCCGCGATGAAAATTACGTTGATGTCCGCCTTGCCGTGCAATATCAAGTGAAAGACGCAAAAGACTTTTTGTTCAATGTCGTCAATCCCGCAGCCACCTTAAAGCAAGTCACCGAAAGCGCACAACGCGGCGTTATCGGCAGCAATGACATGGATTTCGTGTTAACCGAAGGCCGAAGTGAAATTGTTACCCAGATAAAAAGGGAAATCCAAGCCATCATGGATGAATACCAATCTGGCATCCAAATCACCAGTGTTAACCTGCAAGATGCACAGCCGCCAGAGCAAGTGCAAAAAGCCTTTGCCGATGCCATTAAAGCCCGCGAAGATCAGCAACGTTTGATAAACGAAGCCCAAGCCTACGCCAATGATGTCGTACCTAGAGCGCGTGGTGCAGCGGCAAGAAAAATCCAGGAAGCCGAAGGCTATAAAGAACAAGCCATTGCCCAAGCCACTGGCGAAACTAGCCGATTTGGCAAACTGGTTGCCGAATATAGCAAAGCCCCTGAAATCACCCGCAAACGCATGTATATCGAAACCATGGAATCAGTATTATCAACAACCAATACTGTCATGGTGGACGTAAAAGGCAGCAATAACATGATGTATTTGCCTTTAGACAAAATCATGTCCTACAACAAACCCAGCAACACTAGCAGCGAAACCGCCGCCGCGCCCCCATTATTCGACCAACAAAGCCAAGTAACAACACCGGCTACAGTTGAAGAACATGTTGTCGACCGCAGCAGCAGTCGTGGCCGTGACTTAAGGGGACGCTAATGACACAAAATAAAATACTGGTGGCAATAAGCGCCGTGGCTATATTGGTCATGATGTCCTTATTCACCGTTAACCAAACAGAAAAAGCCATCAAATTCCGTTTAGGGCAAATTGTAAAAAGTGACTATGAACCGGGTTTGTATTTCAAATTGCCGTTCATCAACAAAGTCAAACTGTTCGATGCCCGCATCCAGACGATGGATTCCAAACCGGAACGTTTCCTGACAGCGGAAAAGAAAAACGTCATCGTTGACTCTTTCGTAAAGTGGAAAATTGGCGATGTCACTAAGTTTTACACCGTAGTTGCTGGCGATATTGACCAAGCCAATTTGCGTTTAGACCAAATTGTTAAAGACGCTTTCCGTAGCGAATTCAGCAAACGCAACATCCGCCAATTGGTCTCTACTGACCGCAGCGCCATCCGTGAAATCCTCATCAAAAATGCCAAACCCTTGGCAGCTGATTTGGGGATGGAAATCATCGACGTACAAGTGATGCGTATCGATTTGCCGGAAGAAGTCAGCGCCTCGGTATTTAGCCGCATGGAAGCCGAACGCGAACGCGTAGCCCGCGAATTCCGCTCGCAAGGTGCAGAAGCTGCCGAACGTATCCGCGCCGATGCCGACCGCCAACGCGTGGTTAGTTTGGCAAATGCCTACCGTGATGCGGAAATACTACGCGGCGAAGGCGATGGCAAAGCCGCTGAAATTTACGCGCAAACTTATGGGCAAGATGCCGAGTTTTTCAGCTTCTACCGCAGCTTGAATGCTTATAAGAAAACCCTGGGCAATTCAAGCACTGTGGTTCTTGAGCCGGATTCTGAATTCTTCAAATACTTTAAAAAAGAGAAATAAGTTTTCAAAACTCATAGCCGATAAGCCTTAAGGTTGTTATAGTTAAGAATAAACAACCAACCTTGATAAAACCCAAAACGCTCCGCCCATGCGGGGCGTTTTGTTTGCGTGGACATAAGTAATGCACCAAAAAAATTCTTGGCTATTGCCAGATGGCATCGAAGAAACCCTGCCGACAGAAGCCAGACATCTTGAAAACCTCCGCAGCCAACTGCTAACAACCTTTACCAACTGGGGTTACCAACTGGTCATCCCGCCATTCATCGATTTTTTAGATTCCTTACTGGTCGGCTCCGGCCATGATTTAGAATTACAGACCTTTAAAGTCACCGACCAAGTCAGTGGCGAAATGCTAGGCATACGCGCCGACATGACCCCACAAGTCGCCAGAATCGATGCCCACAATCTAAAACAGCAATGCCCTACCCGCTTATGCTATGCCGGAACCGTGCTGCACAGCCGGGGCAATCCTTTAGAGTCCACCCGTAGCCCCATGCAAATTGGCGCGGAATTATACGGACACAGCGGCAAAGAAAGCGATGTTGAAGTTATCAGCCTGATGCTGGAAATGCTGGCGCAAACCGGATTAAAAAATGTGCATTTGGATATAGGCCACGTCGGCATATATCGGGAGTTATCCGCACAAGCAGGCTTAACAGCCGTAGAAGAAGCCGAATTGTTTGATGTCTTGCAACGTAAAGCCAGACCGGAATTGCAAGAATTAATGGCAACTTATGCTATTGATGCCGCACTCAAACCGCTATTTTTAAAACTACCCGAACTTAATGGTGGCGAAGCTATTTTAGCCGCCGCCACGCAGTTATTTGCCAACGCCAACAACGCCGTCCAACAAGCCTTAACGGAATTGATCGCCGTAGCGGAAGCCCTGAAAGCCCGCTTCCCCAATCTCACCATCAGCTTTGATTTGGCAGAATTACGCGGCTACCACTACCACACAGGCATTGTTTTTGCTGCATTCGTCCCCGCTGTCGGCAAAGAAATCGCCCGTGGCGGACGTTACGACAACATTGGCGCCAGCTTTGGTCGAGCGCGTCCGGCAACAGGATTTAGTGCCGACTTAAAACTACTGTCCGCACTCAGCAAACAAACCTTCCTCTATCCGCAACGTCAGGCCATTTTTGCCCCGTGCCTGGATGATGCCGACTTAAATGAAAAAATCCGCGACTTACGTGCCAACCACCAAATCGTCATCCAGCAACTGCCGGGACAAATCGGTGACGCCCAAGAATTGGGCTGCACGGCAGTTTTAGAACTACAACACCAACACTGGGTTATCAAACCTCTCGCTTAAAAAATTGGAATAATCATGGGAAAAAATGTCATTGTCATCGGCACTCAATGGGGTGACGAAGGAAAAGGTAAACTGGTTGATTTATTGACCGAACAGGCAGCGGCAGTCGTCCGCTTTCAAGGCGGCCATAACGCCGGACATACACTGGTGATACAAGGCGTAAAAACCGTGTTACACCTGATTCCGTCAGGCATATTGCGTGATAACGTGCAATGCTTGATCGGCAATGGCGTTGTACTATCCCCTAACGCCTTAATTGAAGAAATTGAAATCTTAGAAAAAGCCGGTATTCCCGTCAGAAACCGCCTGCTTATCAGCAAAGCTTGCGCCCTGATCTTACCTGTACATGTCGCCATCGACCAAGCCCGTGAAAAAGCCCGTGGCAGCAAAGCCATCGGTACTACCGGACGTGGCATAGGGCCTGCATATGAAGACAAAGTCGGTCGCCGTGGCTTACGCGCTGGGGATTTGTTGGATAGCGCCAGCTTCGCCGAAAAACTCAAAGAATTAGTGGCTTACCACAACTACATGCTGGTTAACTACTACCAAGCCGACGCTGTCGATTATGAGCAAACCTTAGAAGAAGCCCTGCGTTTAGGCGAACTCATCAAACCGATGCTGGCTGATGTCAGCGAAATCCTTTACGACCATAAAGACAAAGGCGACAACGTCTTATTTGAAGGCGCACAAGGCGCATTATTAGATATTGACCACGGCACTTTCCCATACGTCACCTCGTCCAGCACCACCGCTGGCGGCGCAGCAACTGGCACTGGCATGGGCATCCTCGACTTCGATTACGTCTTAGGCATCACCAAAGCCTACTCTACCCGCGTCGGCAATGGTCCATTCCCTAGCGAACTGCATGATGCTAACGGCGACCACCTGAGCGTAAAAGGCCAAGAATTCGGCGCCACCACCGGACGCAAACGCCGTACAGGTTGGTTTGATGCCGTCGCCATGCGTAAATCCGCCAAACTCAACAGCTTAAGCGGCATTTGCCTGACCAAATTAGACGTATTAGATGGCTTAGAAAACGTCGGTATTTGTACGGCGTATCGGCTCAACGGTGAAATCACCGAAACCGCCCCATTAGGCGCAGACCAATATGAAGCCTGCCATGCCATCACGGAAGAAATGCCCGGTTGGAGTGGCACAACAGCAGGCGTCACCCAGTTTGATGACTTACCAGAAAACGCCAAAGCCTATATCAAACGCATTGAAGAACTGGTCGGCGTAAAAGTGACTATCCTCTCGACTGGTCCTGACCGCGACGAAACTATTGTTTTAGAAAACCCATTTGCTTAAAAGCGGTTCAATATCTATTAAATCTTGATACAAAGGCGGGCAGCCACCCGCACGAGATTTTAAGAATTGTTGAATAACTGGAGTGAAAAACATGTTTTTCACTCCAGTACCTAAAAACAGTGTCATCTTGGCTTTGCAATTAAAAAGACATAAAACGCCCCATCTATTTAGCATTCCTCGTCTTTATCCTGAAATTTTTCAGGTCATCCATTCAACAACCTGTATCTTTCAATTCGCAAGACTTAAGCCCATAAGTCTCCGCATAACCACTCATCAATATGACAGCAAACATCATCTTGGCGGATTTATCCCGTCCCGATCACGCGCAAATTATTATCGACTTGTTGGATGAATATGCCCAAGACCCAATGGGCGGTGGCGCACCTTTATCCGCGTATGTCCGCAGTCATTTGGTAGCACAATTGGCAAACCGCCAAGGTGTGTATGTGATTTTGGCAATGCAAGATGATGAAACCGCAGGCATGGCGATTTGCATGGAAGGCTTCTCAACTTTTGCGTGTAAACCGTTATTGAATATTCATGATGTCATCGTCCGCGCCAAATACCGAGGGCGCGGCATAGCCAAACAATTATTGGCGAAAGCAGAAGAGATCGCAGTTGCTACCGACTGCTGCAAACTGACTTTGGAAGTATTGACGGGCAATATCGCCGCGCAATCGGTTTATAAAGCCTGTGGATTTTCTGGCTATGAACTTAACCCAACTATAGGCCAAGCGATGTTTTGGCAGAAAAAATTGGGTTCGAATTGATTGGTTTATCGCTAGGCATCCAAAACATGTTTTAAATTCCTAAAAATGAAAAAACTAACGCACGCCGCTTATATTCAATTGCCTATCATGCACCCGGCTTAACAACACCAAGCCACAAATCGCGCCACCCAGCGCATAGGCCATATCGGACTGTGTATCCCAAACATAACCTTGTGTGCCTAAAAATGCCTCTGTTCCCTGCTCGCAAAGCACTGCCGCTGCCCATTCAATCAATTCATAACAGGCGCTAATTGCCAAGCAAACACACACAAGAAAGAAATTAAGCCAGCGCCGACCATTTACTATTTGTTTTCTAAGCAGAATTTCTCTGGCAATTATCACAGGCACAAAGCCTTGGGCAAAATGCCCTACTTTATCGTAATTATTGCGCTCTAAATCAAACACCGTTTTTAGCCAATTAAAAAACGGCTCTTCGGCATAAGTGAAATGCCCGCCGACCATCAAAATAATACTGTGCAATAAAATCAAAACATACGCCAAGCGGGTTAATGGAAAACGACCGCGCGTTGCCAGTAACACCACAAAGCCAATCATGGCGGGTATGGTTTCCAGTAGCCAGGTCAAATAATCTTTAGGCTGTATTCCTGACCAGACCAAAACTGCCAAAAATATGCTTATCCAGATTTTATTCATAGCCCAAACCTTTTTTAAAACCTGAAAGGTCTATCCTTGGAAAAATAAAGCACCTATACCAATCTTGAGGAAAACGCCTTAAACAATAGCTCGGTATTTTTGTGCAAATCATATTCCGCCAAGACTTTTTCCCGCCCTGCTTGGCCTATCTTACGGCGCAATTCAGGATCATTCGCTAAACGGCTGATGGCATCAGCAAGTCCGTTGACATCGGAAGCGGCGACTAATAAGCCATCTTCACCGTTTTGGATTAATTCCGGCACACCTGTGATTGCTGTGGTGATGCACGGAATTTCCATCGCCATCGCTTCCATTAACACCACAGGCAACCCTTCGGCGAAGCTAGGCAGCACAAACATATCGGCGGTTTGGTAATAGCGCAAAATATGATCTTGATCGACCGCGCCCGTAAAACGCACTTGCCCGCGGATGCCCAATTGCTCGGCATACGCTTGCAGGCTTTTTTCGTCCGGCCCCATACCCACCAAGGTTAAGCGCACTGGCACTTGCCGAGTTTGCAATTCAGCAACCGCTTCCAATAAAATCGCTTGGCCTTTTGCTGAGGTTAACCGACCGACACACAGCAATTCGCATTGGCAATTAACTTGGGTTTTAGGTGCGGGGGCAAATCGCTGCGGGTCAACGCCCAATCGGCAAACATCAAACTTAGGCCATGCCGTTACTGGGGATAATTTCATCACTTGGCTACGCGCATAATGGCTAATGCAGAAGATAAAATCCGCCGCCAAAATTTTCTCTGGCAAGTTATAGCCTGCGGCATCGTAAAACTCATCAGGGCCATGAACGGTAAAGGAAAATCCCGTGCCGAATACGGTTTTCACCAACATCCCCACCGACGCGGCTGGGGTGGCAAAATGCACATGCAAATGGGTGATGTGTTGCGAGCGCAACCATTGCCCAATCAGCAGTGCTTCCAGCAGATAAAAGCCATGATAAAGCAGACGTTTAATATCCCAACCACCCAATTTTCGGGCGTGTTTGATGCCACGCCATAAACCCATTGGATTGCTCAACAAGGTTTTAGCCAAAGCGACTGCCGCTTTCGCGATACCTTGGGCCTTCACATAAAAAGTCTGTTCCGCTTCGGCGCGTTCAATTTCGGTGAGTTTTTCTAAGGGACGGTCGGGATTGTTTATGGAGGCGACGACAATCTCCATACCAAATTGGCGCAATTGCAATACTTCCCGCAGGATAAACGTGTGGGAATAAGCAGGATATTGGCTGACTAAATAAGCGATACGTTGGCTCATGATTTTGCTTCCAAGAGTTGTCGATAAAATCCAATGGCGGTAGTGATTTTCGCCGCCCAACTGAAATGCGTTTCCACCCGGCGACGGCCTGCTTCGCCTCGCGCTTGCCAATGTTGCGGCTGCTCGCGGACATCGGTGAGTGTGGCGATAAGGCCATTGATGACATCGGCCTTGCCCGTCGGCGGCAGTTTTACGCCAATTTCATCATCCACAATCTCCGCCGGGCCGCCGAAATCGACCGCAATCACCGGACGCGCCACCGCCATTGCTTCCAAGAGCACTGCGCCGCCGGATTCGCGCACCGATGGCAAACAGAACACATGCGCTTGCTGCATAATCGGGGAAATGGCATTCAGCGGTAAATTGCCTGTGAAAGTGACTTGTTCGGTCAAAGCCAATTCGGCGGTCATCGCTTCCAAATGGCCTCGTTCCGAACCTTCACCGACTATGGTCAAATGCACCGGAAATGTTAAGGCTTTAATGGCTTCCAATAACATGCCGACACCTTTAAACGGCAATAAGCGACCAACAAAAACGATTTGTAGCGGATTATTATCAGTTGCTGGCGGTGGATACGGTGCGGGCGTGAACAAATCCAGATTAACGCCGTTTTCTAATAAACTTTGGCAACGGCCTTGGGATGCGGGCGCGATTGCCGCGCGGGTCGCTTGGGTGGCGGTGAGTATCATTGCGGCATGACGAGTAGAGCCGACTAGCCAGTCGATCACTTTGCCAAAATTGCGGATGGGATAAAGCCATTTCGACTCGGCTTTCATAATCTCAGGAAAAGTGCTGAGCGAGCCTAAGCCGCCATTCCAAGGCCCTAACACCACGGGCAAACCCAGCTTATGTAAACGGGTTGCCGCCATCGGCGATACCGGAGTGACGGCGTGGACAATATCAAAAACCGTTCCGGCTTTTAACCGTTGGCGGCTGTGCTTAACAGCGAGCCAGTCGTAAACAAAAAAATCTAGGGATGCAATCAAGAACTTTGGATGTTCACTACGCGGAAAACACCAGGCAGCAAAGCGGTATAAAGGCCCGGCAAACCATTCGGTATCTATATAAATGATGTCGGAATGGTTAATTGGCGCACCCGATTGCTCTAAGGCCGGACGGTTGCGGATGTGGGTTAATAGCGTGACTTGGCAAGCGGCACTCAAGCGGCTATACCATTCCCAGCCAATTTGTGAGACCGATCCCATACCTTCGCCACATTGATAAGCGGACAGTAATACACGGATGTTAGTGGCTGAATCCATAATTCGCCCTCGGATTATTGTTATTGTTGATGGCTGTTGGTGGTCGAGAGCAAGTTTGTTTTATCGTTGTAGTTAGTATTTCATCTCAAAACAAACCAATCCGACCAATATAAAAACTTCAAAATAGCAGTTGGGTGATATTCCTTTATCCATTTGATTCGACAGCCTTAGCCATCAGTACCCCATCACGGATACCATTATGATTTAGTGCGTGAATAACACTAGCTCGATTTTCAGGCGGCTGATTTTGGCTGACTTTCCACTTACCAACTAGTTTGGTAATTTCGATTTCAATTCCCACAATTGCGCCCATTAACCTTTCCGTAAACGCCTGGGGAGCATCTGATACTTGCCACGGATCAGCAAATGCAGCCTCGTTATCAGCCGTCAGCAATTCAAGCTGGGAAAGTAGCCATGAAGCATCATCTATAATCTTTAGCGAACCATACGCATGAACTACCATGTAATTCCACGTTGGCACAACTTTTCCAGAATCCTTCTTTGTTGCATACCAAGAAGGTGAAATGTAAGTATTTGGGCCATGGAACACAACCAATACATCAACATTATCGGCAAGATCATTCCACATTGGATTAGAACGGGCAATGTGGCCCTGCAAAGTACCAAATGGCGAAGAATCGACTGACAAGTGAAATGGAATGTGATTTGCGTTTAGTCCATTTGAAGACAGGGTAACGACTGTAGCAAGGGGATATGAACGAATTAAGTCGTGCATATCTTCAACTCTGGATGCTTGGAACTGATCTGGTACGTACATAATTCAATATATCCAATGCTATGTGATGTGCCATTGACCAACTCAAGGCAAGCATACGAAAACTTTATTTAAAAATAGTTTTAATCCAACTGGAGCGAAAAAACCTGTTTTTTCACTCCAGTTAAATGCAAAAACCTAACTCACCGCATCGTCACTCTTACCCGTTCCAAAGAAATACTCGCAGCGTAATTTTGTCAGCTCTTCGGTTGCGGGGCCTAAAAAATCCCCCGATATTAACGGACTATTTGCCCACGGTTGTTGCGCAGTGCGCTCTTTCAATCGCTCTACATACGCATCGACGGTACCGATCACTTTGGCAGGCACACCGCCGACGATGCAATTGCTCGGCACGTCTTTCGTCACGACCGAACCCGCCGCGACAATGGCATAAGGGCCGATGGTGACATCCGGCAAAATAATCGAGCCATGACCAACAAAAACGTTATCCAAAATATCAATTTTACCGACGCTGTTTAACGGCAATTTGGTGATGGTTTTAATCATATTGACCGCGCCATCATGACCAATCAGCGTACAGCCCGTTAAGTTAACGTTATTGCCAAGCCGCACATGCTTTGGATCAGTGAATGTCACGTTCGGGTTAACCACGCAGTTATCGCCCATGGCATATAAAAAATTTCTGCGCTTTAAAAACGTCGCCCATTCCGCGCTGGATGGTTTACAAATCCGCCGATACAATCCAGCAAAACGCCCAGTTTCCATCGCACTTTTTTTCAGGTAAGCGCACAACCATTTACGGAAGAGAGACTTCATATTTGACCTTTTTGCGTTAAGAGAGACAGAACCTCGATAAGGGCTTTAGACCTATCATTAAAAAACCTTGGGCTTTATACTAAGTTTAATCCCTTTTGAAATAACAGCCAAAGTTATGAACGACAAAAAATCAGGCAGCGCTTTTTTCCGTAATACCCTGGCACAAACGGCAGGGCGATTGTTGTATTTGCTCACTCGTGTCGGCTTGCCGCCACTGATTCTGCATTTCGTATCCTTAGAAGAATACGGTTTGTGGTCTACCTGTTTTTTGCTGATTAGTTATGTCAGCATGGGCGCGTTCGGTGTATCTAACGTATATATTCGTTATGTAGCTGAATACAATGCCAAAAATCAACATGAATCGATTAGCGGCCTGGTCAGCACGGGACTGTTATTGACCTTCAGTTTCAGCGTTGTCGCTTTGTCAGGCGTTTGGCTGGCCATGCCGTGGATTTTGCAAGGCTTTAAAGTTGCGCCCAATTTGCATGACACCGCGCAAACGCTGATTCTTGGCTCTTTAGCCACAATGTTGTTGGATATGACTTTAGGCGCTTTCGCCTACATCTTGCATGGCTTGCAAAAAATCGCCCAACAAACCGTGGTGTGGATCGTCAGCTTCTTATTAGAAACCGCCTTAATCGTCTCGTTGTTGCTATTAGGCTACGGCGTGGAATCCTTATTATGGGCATTTCTGGCGCGCTATATATTTTCCACCTTTATCTATATTTTCCTCTGCTACCGCGCCATCCCCGATTTACACATCAGCTTACGCTTAGTAAACCGCCAATTTTTCGGCACGTTTTTAAAATACGGCGGCATCTTGCAAGTGTCCGGTTTATTAAGCATCGCCATGTATTCCATCGAGCGGGTTTTGGCGGGTTATCTCAGCGGATTGGCGGCGATTGCCATTTTAGACTTGGGGCAAAAATTTCCCGTTATGGCGAGCCAAGTGTTTTCCTCCATGAACGCCAGTTTCCTACCCGCCATCACCGAAGCCCATCATTTAGGCAAACAAGAAGAAATCCAAAAACTTTACACCAAAGGCTTACGTTATTTGAACTTACTCAATGGCTTGGCGATGGGCTTTCTAGCACCATTTTCTGCTTGGTTGATATTGGCTTGGATAGGCAAAAATACCGCCATGAACTTGTCCGACACCGTCCAAGTCATGATGTGCGCGTGTGTGGGTTATCAACTGCATGTGTTGACTGGGCCGTTATCGGCTTATTATCAAGGCATTAACCAACCTGCCCGCACCTTGGGCTATATCGGCTGGCAAGTACTGTTCGTGATTGCTGGTTTGGCAGCCGTGTGGCAATACGCCAGTTTTGATGTGGTCACCATCGCCTTATTAGTGATGGTTGCCCGTGGACTCAGCGCGATGATTTTTCTGTTAGTCGGCAATTTCCGCTTGAAACTCAAATTCTGGCGTTTCATCGGCTCGGTGTTACTGCCAGGCATGATGCCATACGCGTTTGGCTACGGCATTATCACCGCGCTGATGCCGTGGATGGATATGCTCAATGGCAACCGCTGGCTGTTGATCGCCGCACTGGCAGTAATCGGTGGGGCTTACTTATTATTAAGCATAGGTTTTTTCTACGCCTTTATGTGCGGCAAAGACGAACAAGCGCAAATTCGGCAGAAATTGTCGCGACGTAGGTAGTATTTTCGATAATGGTAAAAAAATAAGTGCTTGCTCAAAAGAGGAGTCAAAAAACATGTTTTTTGATGACAATCACGTTGCTTTTTACCATTACCATTTTTTTAACTGATGTTACGCACTCACTTTTTGTGAGTCGAAAATAAATACTCCGGTGCTCGACGCGGCAAACGGGAGAAAAGCGCATTACCGCGTAACGTCAGTTATCAATAGTCCTCAGCATTTTCTCTATACCCCTTATAAGTGACCAGCTTCCTTGTTCAATCGTCCTCACCTTAAAGAACATGTTGCCATCGATCAAATCACAACCATAGGCGTATCATCCGACAATAATTAAAATCTATAATAATGGATTTTAACAAATGACAGCCTACCAAAATCAATAAAATCTATTAATGTAGTTTTTTATTGACACACCAAAGCATTGCTTCTATAAATCCACTATTGGAGGTTTATATGAAACGTGTCATACCTACTACCTTTCCTACCGACCCTTGCATTGATAGCCCAGCCATTTTGGGCGCGGCGATCCGTGCCGCCCGTACCCAAGCGGGTATGCGCCAAGTCGATGCGGCTTTAAGCATTGGCGTTGCCTTGCAGACTTTGATTGATATTGAAACGGGTCAGCCGGGTGTCAGTATCGGCAAAATCCTGCAAGTGGCGCAAGGCTTGGGCGTATCGCTATTCGTCCTGCCCCAGTCGCAACGCGATAATGCCCGTCGGCGTTTAGCTGACCTGACCCAGCCGCCGCTATGAAGCTCGATGTGAAAGCCAACGGGGAGTTGCTAGGTTGGCTCAGTTTGGATAACAGTAGCGGCCTGTTTGCTTTTGCTTATGCGCCGGACTGGCTGGTAAAAGACATTCGTTTTCCGTTAAGCCCGGCCTTGCCTTTAGATGCCGGAGCAATCACGCCCGAACAACACAGCGCCGCCGTCCGGCAGTTTTTCCAGAATTTGTTGCCGGAAGGCCAAGCACTGGACGATGCCGCCCAAGCCAATAAAGTATCCAAATCCAATCTGATGGCTTTGCTGATCGCCTTGGGGCAAGAAACCGCCGGGGCGTTGTCGCTCAGCTTGGCTGATCCGCCATCACCCACCCACCGAGAAACCACAAAACGCTTGATCAGCCGGGATGAATTGTCCCGCCGCATCCGCTCGCGCCCGCAAGAAGCGTTCACCATCTGGGACGGCAAAGTCCGACTGTCGATTGCCGGGCATCAAGACAAGATTGCCGTGCTGGAAGAAAATCAGAACTGGTATCTGGTCGATGGCGACGACTTGGCCTCCACCCATATTCTTAAACCCGAACCGCTACGCACCCGCCTGCAAGGCATGACCAGCAATGAACTGGCCTGTATGCGCTTGGCTCAGGCCGTGGGCTTACCAACCGCAGACAGCCGTCTGGAATGGCTACCCGAACCCGTGGTGCTGATCCCCCGTTTTGACCGGATCGTCAAGGCTGATAGCGTGCAGCGGCTACACTGCATTGATGGCTGCCAAGCCTTGGGGCTCGGTGTCAGCATGAAGTATGAACGCCCTTATGGCGATAGTCGGGATGTGCAACACCTACGCGATGGCGCGTCTTTGCCCAAACTGTTTGCCTTGTTGGCCCAAGCCAGCTCAAAACCCGCCGTCGACCGCTTGGCTTTATTGCGCTGGGCGATCTTTCAGGTGTTGATCGGCAATACCGATGCCCATGGTAAAAACCTGTCGTTCTTCATGGACGCGGGCGGTTTGAGCTTGGCTCCGGCTTACGATTTGGTGTGCTGCTTAATCTATGCCGGAGACGGCATTTCCGATACCTTGGCGATGGCGATTGGCGACAATTTTAACCCCACCACACTGAGCGCTTATGACTGGGCGTTGATGGCGTACGAATGCCAGCTCAATCCCAAATTGGTCAGCCGGGAATTAACACAACTCGCGGACAAGATTTACACAGTCTGGCCTGGGTTGAGGGACGAATTGCTGGAACTGGGAGCGGAATTTTCTGTGCTGGAGGGGATGGGCAGTATTTTTCAACAGCAATGCGGTAATGCCCTCAAGATCGCTGCTGAAATCTCTAGGGTTTCGCGGGATTTGCTGAAGTAATAGTAGGTTGCATGAATGTAGACGGCGGGTTTTCATACCGATGGCGGCCTGAACTAACGTTCTGTGCAATTTGCAAATTCCTTTTCGATACTGGAATGCAAAATAATCAAAGCAGCCTTTGGAAATTGGCAAACGTGGGATAGCCGAATGTTTCAGAACGACCTGTTACTATCGATCACCCTATCCAATTTAGCTTTAATCAGCAAACAAATATCGAGGCATTTTGCATTTTTGATATACAGAAATGGACGATCCTACAGAGCTCAAATTTATTGTAGCTAAGCACGTTTAGTGGTACTTTGACCAAAAACATTCAATCAATTGTAGGCCGCACAAATTGCACGTATTTTCTTGCCCTAATGAATCTTAACCCATCCATTCACCAGCTTGCTTTAGATACTGTCGCATCGCCAGCAGGCGAGGCAATTCGTTGTGCGGCAGCCAACTTTCGCTGGGAACATGCGGTCACCGATCAGCGTGCCGCAGACTACAACGATTATGTCGGTGATATAGGCACACATAAAGATTGGAAAGCTGAACACAATGGCTATTTGAAGTCATATGTCCATGTTCCCACTGACTTACCGAGAAGCTCGGAATGCTTTATGACCGCCAATGCTCAGGCGCATTTGAATGAGCAGTTGGACAATACATTCTTATTGCGTCTGGAGTCTATAGGTCATTTGTTCGATCATCCGCTGGTGTCAGCTATAGCGAACGATTTTTGGCTGTACTTCTTCAACTCACAAAAAGACCTAGGAAAAGACCACTTGTCCGACAGTGCCGAAGCTTTGCGCACTGAGTTTGTGGCGCAATGGAACGCGCAACGCACTCAAGCCCGCCCTTTGTTCGCCACCTTTCTCAATAATTTTGGCGGTGATCTGAAAGCATTACTCAAAACTGATTGGCCTCACATCCTGCGTGATAGCTTGGGTTTGACCCATTGGCCCAGCACAGTAGGCAAGCCACTTCCGGTCGCCTTGATGTGCTACACCGTAGACGAAGTGCGCCAAGCACGTGCAATCGCCGCCAAAAAAGGGGCTGTTGCCAGCTTTAGCCGACCCACAGTGCTGGACGCGGCAATGTCCGCCGCCTTTATCCCTGCACCGTTACTGCCCGGCGGTGAAAGTTACGGCTACACGCTGGATTTGGCGAACGCCGAGATTCCCGACCTCTTCACCCCGGAACTGCTGACTTTTCCCATCGACTATCAAGCCACACACATCAAGGCTCTTGGTTTTATTAGCCGTGGTCATGCGCTCGAACAGGATCAAGCCATGCTCGCCGCTCGCAACCGTCATGTACAAGGGCTGCAACAGTTACCCGGTTGCGCCAGCTTCGGTGAGGTACTGATATGAGTTGGCGGCAATGGGCCGACGAACTGCGTCAAGCGCCTCAGCAGGCCGTGACGGACTTACTGCGCGGTGCGGCGGACGTCGAGCCTTTCGAGCGCATAACAGCGCATGAATTCCTGCTGGCGGTGTTACCGCTTAGCAGCCGCAATGTATCGCGCACACTGTTGGGCGAACCCCGTTCAGAGCCGAGCGAAACCGAGCCTAGCGCCGATTTGCCAGGCTATTTGGATACCGGTTTGTCGGCTTGGCTGTTGGCGCAACGCGAAGCACCTCTGCCTCCGGCAAGAAAACTCGGAGGGTATGCAGCCCAAGTCTGCGAGGCGCTGCAATGGCCGCTGTACTTTGCACTGCCTCAAACCCGCGCCGCAATACAAGCAGACCGCGCACTATGGATCCAGTGGCTGAGTTCGCTCACCCTCACCGCTTATCGTGATCCGGAGTACGACTACTGGCAGGTGCTGGCTTCTCGCCAGACCAACGACTCACTACAATTCTTCTGGCAATCTTTTGTGGTGGAGGCAGGACGCACCCGTTCTGCACGTTACCTTAACTTAGGGTTGCTGGCCTTAGCCAAGCTGCCCTTGTTGGAAGACGACAGCCTGCGCAACCTGCGGCTGCAAGTGCAAGCGCTTATCAACCGCTATCAACGCCGCAAAGGCTGGTGTACATCGGCTCAGGAAGAACTGGCGCTGGCTTTGCGTAGCGTTATCGCGCGCAACCCCAGCATGAATGTGGCTCACTACCGGGCATTCCTGACTGCCCTGCTGTCTCCGCTCGGCGATGATAAGACCGCATCGGTGCTGGCCTTGGTGGGGCTGAGCCAAACCGGGCAGCGCTACGCTGCCTCAGTTTCCAGCAATGGCTACAAACTGAAACCACCAGGTTCGCTTGAAGTGAGCGACCAAGCCGTCCGCGATGTACGCCAATCCCGTAACTTAGCGCAAGCTTGGCAAGCCATTCGCCCGTTGCTAAGCGCCCACGAAGACTACTTGCACAAGTCGGGCGATGCCTATTACTTTGTGCGCACCTTGGACGGATGCGCCCGAGCGCTGTGCAATAAATATCCGCTGCGCGACCCGGAAGTTCAAGCCCGCCTGTTCCAGTGGATACACTTGGCTTTACGTATGGATGCCGATAACCCTAGGCTGTGGATGCTGTGGGAGCTGGCTTTGCGGAAGGCCGAGCAGCCACAACGCGCGCAATGGGTATTGTGGGAGATGACGCGGCGTTTTCCAAACGATCTGCACTGCCGCTTGGAATTGGCACGTTTGCTGGCGGCATCCAACAGCCTAGATGATCAGGCTCAAGCCCAGCGCCTGTTGCAGCACGTGTTGCAACTCGACCCCAATAATGTACATGCCCATTCCACTTTGGCTCAATTGGCCATTCGCCGCGAGGATTGGACACAGGCACTGGCTCATGCCCAACGGGGGTTGCAAATAGATCCAGATGATGGGTCCTGTGCAGTGTTGCTGGCTAAAGCCCATTCTTGGCGCGATGAGCCGGGCGATTTGCAAACGGCCATTACTTATTTGCAGCGTTTTGTGACCCGCAACAAAGGGCAAGTGAATGCTGAAGACTATCTGCACAAACTGCAACAACGTCAACAGTGGGCAGCGCAAGGTAAACTGTCAGCCTTCGAAGACGACGAACAAGCCACCAGCACTAACCCCGTTCAGCCGGAAACCGACTCCGCTTGGCGCGCCTTTGCCGAATCGATTAACGCTTGGGCAGCCCTATCGGCCTCTGAGGATTCGCATACCAGCTACACAGAAGATACGACCTTGTTTGACCGAGTATTGCCTCTGCCGCAAGCCTTGCGGCAAGCCGTGGCGCGACATCAGTGGCATGATGATGTACTTGATCGTTACGACGCGACCACCTGGCAAGAATTTCCGCTGGAGACGCGGTTGTGGCGTTATTTGCAGAGCTTACAATCTCCTTCATCAAGCGAGCACGATCAGGCCAAACAGACTGTGCAAGCATGGCTTGAAGCCGAAGCTCGCGCACTCACACAAGACAACCCAACATGGCTGACTTACTTGAATAAACACTGGGTAGCCTTGAATACAGCCTCCGCCGATACAGCGCTGGCGACTGGCAGCGTATGGCTCAAGGACTTACTGGATAGGTATCAGCCTTTGCCCGCGCCTTTGTTCGCGTGAAGCGCTTGGATTGAAGACTTACTCTAAATCGTCTTTTCCGCAACAGTTAGTATTTTATTGGTTAAAACACCAAACAAATTATTCGGCAATAAAAAACCCGCTAAGCCCTAAAGCTTGCGGGATTTTTATTGCTTAACGGATGGTATTAACCAACCTCAACAATACTCGCTTCATAATCTTCGGGTGGTACGAAACCCAATAAGCTGATGCAGGTTGCTGCTAGATTGGCGATGCCTGCATTAGGCACAGCTACTAAACGGGCATTGGCTACGCCGGATGGATCGTAAACAATACCTGGTACTGGGTTTAATGAATGCGCGGTTTTCGGTTTGATTCGGCCTTGCTCGTCCAACACCAATGCGCCAGTCTTTTTATCCAACTCGCACATATCGTCGGCGTTGCCGTGGTCGGCGGTGCAAACCATGATGCCATTGGCTTTTTTCAAAGCTGCCATGATTTTGCCTACGCCTTCATCAACCGCTTCAACGGCAATTTTCACCGCGCTGACTACGCCAGTATGCCCAACCATATCGCCGTTTGGATAATTCAGGCGGATAAATTTGTATTCGCCGCTTTCAATCGCTTTTACTACCACATCAGTAATTTCATCGGCTTTCATGCGCGGTGCATTTTCGAATGGGCAATTATCAGACGGAATTTCTTGCCAAGTTTCAGTCGCAAATTTACCGGAGTTGTTGCCGTTAAAGAAATAGGTCATGTGACCGTATTTTTGCGTTTCTGAAATCGCCAATTGCTTAACGCCAGCGTTGGAGAGATATTCGCTCATGGTGCGGTCAATCGCGGGTGGCGTTACCAAATAACGGGCTGGTACGCCTAAATCGCCGTCGTATTGCATCATGCCTGCGTACAGCACATCAGGTTTGCCGCCACGGTCGAATTCTTTTAAATCGTCGGCTTCAAAGGCTTTGGTGATTTCCAAAGCGCGGTCGCCACGAAAATTGAAGAAAATAACGCTATCGCCATCAACAATCGGGCCGACTGCTTTGCCGTCGCGGGCAATCACAAACGGCGGTAAATCTTGATCCAAAATGCCTGCGATTTCAGCACGGAAAGTTTCAACCGCTTCCCGCATCGACGCAAAGGTGCGGCCTTCGGCTTTAACGTGGGTTGCCCAGCCGCGTTCAACCATACTCCAATCGGCATCGTAACGATCCATGGTGATGTTCATGCGTCCGCCACCGGAAGCCACGCAATAATCGACTGTGCCATCGGCATTGATGTCATTCAAGAACGCATCAAAGCGATCAATATATTCAAATGCTGAGGTTGGTGGTACGTCGCGTCCGTCAATTAAGGCATGGATACGCGCTGTTTTTACGCCCTGGGCTTTCGCTGTGCGTAACATGGATTCTAAGTGGTTGATATTAGAATGGACATTGCCATCAGACAGCAAACCAATAAAGTGCAAAGTAGAGAATTTGGCATTCGCATTAACCACCAATTCTTGCCAAACCGAACCATCGGCATACATCGCACCAGAGGTAATCGCTTTACCGACTAAGGCCGCGCCTTGTTCAAAAATACGTCCGCAACCAATGGCGTTATGCCCTACTTCGGAATTGCCCATGTCGCCGTCATCCGGCAAACCGACGGATATACCGTGCGCCCGTAATTCTGTGTATAAGGCATTGTCTTGCAACCAATTTAAATTCGGCGTATTGGCTTGTTTAACAAAATCACTTTCTGGATTTTTGCCAATGCCGACGCCATCCATAATGACTAATACGACTGGGCCTTCTGGACCGGCAAAATCCATACTCTTTTTTAATTCAATCATTTAAAACTCCAAATTACGACGACATTTACATTAAAATATTTTAGGCTACTTGCTACAACGGTGCATTTGCCGCCAGCAAAAAGCCGTGTATTTAACCATTATCTGCAAAGCATTGGTATTTTGACGGCATCAATTTAAGCCAACACCACAAAATTATCTTATAAGCTGATGAATTCGCGGATTTTTTCCAATAACTTTTCGCCAACGCCTTTAACCTTCAAAACCTCTTCTAAGGTGATGAAAGGCCGCGCCAGCACAATATTTTCTGCTAATTTTTTAGAAACGCCTTTAATGGCTTCAATTTCCGCTAGGCTGGCTTGGTTGAGGGAAATCTGGGCAGCCTTGCTGGTTTTGGTAGCGGTTTTAACGGCTTTTTTTCCTGCTGTAGCGGTGTTTTTGACGGCTTTTTTTGCTGCTGGTTTGTTATTTTCCGCAAAGCTGACATTGATGATATTGCTGTCGTCATGGCGAACCACAATTGGCTTGTTATCAACAATATAAGGCACATCAAAGTTAATAAAATCACAAGTGACATAGCCGTTTTCAGTCCACTCGCGCAACATTAACGCCACATACCAAGTGCCTTCGGAAGGGGCTTGAAACGGTATTTTGTAAGCGCTATCAGCAAGAAAATATTGCCCGTAAAGTTCACCAATTGCCGTACCCGCCAAGGCTATGCCGCTAAAATCACCGCCATAATAAGGCTGTGGCAATGCCCATAATTCAATGGCGAGTGTGCCGCTAATATTGTCGGCATCGCGGTTATTGGCGATTTCCGCTATGTTGATGATGACATCGTCACCTTGGATTTCATAACCGCAGTTACCCGCTAAAACCAAGGTGGGAATACTGTAGGGATAAGTTGTTACTGGACTTGCATTCATTAAAAATTCCTCAGACAAATAACCGTTATTTTATAAAGTTTTAAATAAAACATGAAGTTAAAATTAAACGCCGTAAGCTGTTATGGGTTGGACGATTGCGTTTTTGGATTGCGGGCAAGATGCCCGCGCTCCGACATACAAATAAATGGGAAATGGTCTTAATCGCCGCCAGAAGTTTATTTTTGACAATAGCCCTCAAACCAATACGGCGTTTTCTTTTTCCAATCCGAGGTTTTAAAGTGCTTGCCCAACACTTCAAACGCGGCTTTTGAGGCTTTGCCTGTGGTGCAATTTTGGCATCCGTAACGGGTGGCTTTTACCGCCAAATGTAAGGCTTCCGGTAAGCGTTTATCCTTAGCATTAAATTTTGCCCATTCTACGGTTTGGTTTGCCAGATAATTCGCGCCGCCTTGCAATGCAGCAATTTTGGCATTTTCGGTGGCGGCGGTGGCAATATCTTGTGGCGTTAAAAAGCCAGGAATCGGTAAATCCGCGACGGCTTCGCCCATTTCATTAAACACCGGGCCAGAAAAATCGGCATCGCACCACCAGTTGTCGCGCATATTGTCTATTTCATTAAACGCGGTCATACGGCCTTGACCTTTCATAACCACAGGACGCATCGCCGGATTTTTTAGAACCAACCAAATGCCTTCAAAAAACCGCGCGGGTTTGCTATCGGCTTTTTGCAATTGGCTGACAAACGGGCTTAATTCCGGCAGATATTGCGCTAGATGCGGTGCGAATTCTTGCACGGTTTGGTCATCCTCTAACAATAACGCCCGTGTCCACACCGACATCACTACACGGCGTTTCAGATAATCCGGCAGTTTCGGATGTAAGGCAATTTGCTTCAAAATCGCCAGGGGCATATGCGCGTTCATGGCGCGAACCGCGTCTACATCAAACATATCGCGGCTTAGCCAAGCACGTTCTTGCTGGAAATAATCTTCACCGTCCGGTTTTTTGCCATCTAGCCATTCATAGGCATCAGAGCCGTAATTCAAGATAAAAAATGGCGAACGGCGTTGCGCGAACTGGACAAATTCATCGATGTTTTGCGCTAACGACAAGCGCAACTCATACAGCTGGCTGATGGCAATTTTATTTAACGACGATGCCGAATTCGCCAGCACAGTATCTAATGTGATTCTGGCGGCATCGGTTTTGCCTGTGGCGATTTGCAGTTTGGCGGCGTAATAATTCACCGTTAAATACGCGGGCGAATCTTGGTCGATCGCTTGAACCGCGCTCAGCAATTCGGCAGCGGCGGGCGTATCTTTGGTGGCTTTCATTAAACTTGCCACTAACCAAACAACGTGTTTGTTGGTTTGCCAACGTTCTAAAGCATGGGCAAACGCATCCGTTTCTTTGGCTTGCACGGTAAACAACCAATCCGACAAATCGCTGGCCTGACGGAAATTCGCGTTTACGGTTTTGGCATCTGGCCTTTCTTCATAATCCACTATTTCGGCTTTGTTCAACAAACGGCGGTAATCGGTTAAATCTTGGAACAATTGCGGATTTTCGGATTTTTCGAGCAGCTTTTTCGCCAACGCCTCATGCAATTGCGCTGGATGCAGACGGAAATTGACGAAATTCAGCAATTGCTTAGCGGCGGCGTGATAATCGCTTAATTCAGGATTTGCCAACACGACATTGATTTGCTCCACAGCTAGCGCATCCGGCGCTTTGCGGACTGCTGCCCTCGCCACGAGATACGCCGCCAATTCATGCCAAGGTGAAGCTTTGTTTCCGGCGATCTCAGCAAAACGGCTTTTGGCTTCGTCGTAGTGCATGGCATAAAAATGCGCGGCGGCGATTTGGTAAGCGCGGTCATATTTCAGCCAATCCGGCGCATCGCTGGCGGCTTCGGCGGGGATACTGGCGGTTGTTGCCGAGCAATTGGCAAACACGTGATCTTGGGCGGTCAACCAATCTTGCAGATGATTCTTATCGGAATCACTGGCGGCGCGTTCCTTCAAGGTTTTACTGGCAGTATCAAACGCGCCAGCGGTGCAGTTTAAGAAATAATCATACCCATTGTCGGAGGCTCGGAATGCCTCAATTTGCACCTCGGCGGCAGTGCCTAAAATGCTTTTCCGAGCGGCTAACCATTGATCAATTGCTGCTTGTTTAGCCGTTTGATTGGTGTCTATTTTTTCGTATTGGGTTTGCCAACTGCGTAACAGGTCTTTTTGTTCATTGGCAGAAAAAGGCACGCCTTCCAGCACCCGATAAGCGGCGAACAACACCGAACGGTACAAAGTCGGTTGCAGAATACCTAATTTACCTTGGGCATAATCAGCAAAATTTTCCGGCCTAACTGACACGGTAAACACGGGTTCAGGAAATATCGGCCCACACGCTTCGACTGATACGCCTTGAAATGATACCCAAGAGCTAGTCACGGCAAGCAAAGTGAGTTTTAGTAGCTTTTTCATAACCGCCCCCGATTGTTATTTGAAATTGGTTAAATCTTTTGGCTTCCAGCCTGACGCGCTGCCTTTGAACAGGTAAATGCGCCGTAGTTTAGCAAAATTGTCTGGTAACGGTTCGTCGGTGGCGATGCCGTAACTGTGTTGGCACAGCGCAATCGGGAAATCATTGCCGTCACTTAAAAATCGGCGCACGCGTTTGCTGTCCTCGCCCATGCGGAAAATCATCGGCACAGCTTCGTCAACGGGCAAGCCGTCAATCCAGCCATCGCCGATGCAAAAAGAAGCTAAAGCCGTTATCGACAACGGCAAACTGGCTGGCAAACGGCTACGGAGGTTGGTTAATAATTGCCGATAAAAAGCCCGTTCGGAAACTTTGGCATCAAAATCTAATTGAATTGCCGAGATATTTTTCAAGGTTGCGGTTTGTAAAACCCGCTGGATAATCGCTTCGCTTTGCGCGTTTGATAAGCTCGCCGGAAACGGTTTTTTCAGGGTTTCGATACGCGTCACCGCTATCAATTTTGTATCCGGCGATACTTTTAACGGCTGTTGGCGTGGGGAATACAGGATTTTGTCGCCGCTCAGTTGTATGGTCTGCGCCAAAAAAGCCACTGCAAATCGTTGGCTATCGAGAAAGCGTAAATCCTCTGGACGCTCCCACGCCCATAAAATAACGGGCGGAAAGCTGTTTAGGTTTTTGGATTCGGCAGTAGCGGTGAATGGAAATAAACAGCTAATTAACAACAATGCAGCAAAAATCGTGGGCATAAAAAAAGCCTAATCCTGATGGAATAGACTTTTTACCATAGCTGAAGGCAGAAATCCGTTTATTTACTGGCCTGCAAAGCTTGCAAGCGTTCTGCCACTTTTTGGGCATCTAAAGCCGGATCAACATCATCATCTATCTGCCTTATCACTAAATTGGGATCGATGATAAACGTCCAACGTTTGGCGATTTTTAACACAGGCATTTTTACGCCATAAGCCTCGGTGACTTTGGCATCGGGATCAGCCAGCAACGAAAATGACAGATGATATTTTTGGTGGAATTTCAGCAAATCACTGACTTTATCGGTGCTGATGCCATAAACCTCGGCATTTTGTTTGCGGATTATGTCGATAGCATCGCGGAAGGCACAGGCTTGGACAGTACAGCCTGGGGTGTCGGCTTTGGGGTAGAAATACAACACTGTCCAGCCTTGGTGTTCGCGTGCCGCCAAGCTAATCTGCGAGCCATCGTGGGCTTGCAATTGGAATTGCGGTGCGGCTTGACCAACGCTTAAGGTTTGGGCATTAACGCCGCCAACAAACGGTAATATCGACAAAAACAACGCTAATTTTTTAATCGGGGATTTTTTTCCAGACATGGAAAACCTCTTAAATAAACAATAACAAACTGATATTACGCAGACATTTTCTGCGATATAAAAACAAATAATAATGATGAGTCGCTATCGCGACAGTTTTTCTAATCGGGTTCTCGCACCCGAAGGCGAGCTACTTTCTTTTGCGCCGCCAAAAGAAAGTAGCCAAAGAAAAGGCGGCCCGATCGCCGCTCATGTCTTGCGCTCCTCGCATTTGTCGGGGGACGGCAGAATGGGCTTCCTGCCCATCTGCCGCCGTGCGGCTTCCCTGCCGCACCCCTTCGGGCTATTCCCGACAAATACTCCGGTGCTCGACGCGGCAAACGGGAGAAAAGCGCGTTACTGCGTAACGTAAAAAATAACAAACCCTATAATCTCGCCAATAATTCCGCTTTTTTATTGGCGAATTCATTGTCAGTCAATATACCTTTGTCTTTTAGATTGGCTAGTTTTTCGATGGCGGCAAAAATGTCGTCTTCTTGAATGCTGGTCGGTGCATTAAAGTTGTTGGGCTCTACAAAGCTAGTCGTTGCTGCTTGCGGTGCGGCTACGGGCTGGTTGTCTATGGAGATAATTGGCAAGTTATTGACATCAACCAAACCAAATTGGCTGCTCAAAGTTATCGAGCCGCTGCCGGATTGTTGCTGCGAAAAGCCGCCGATTTGATGGTTTAAGGTGTCGTACAAAGTCACATGACCATTCGCTTGGATCGCCAAGCGGTTGATGCTGGCGAAATACGCGTACTTCATATTATTTTGCGAGCCCGTGCTATTGGGAAATTGCAAACCCTCAGGCCACCAATTATTGGCTGGCGAGGCTACAAACAAGCTGTTGTCATTGTTGCTTGACGGGTTTTGTTGCTGGGAAGCGCCATTGGCATAATTACTTTGTTGTTGGTTGCCTTGGTTTTGCGATTGGAAACTGCCTGTTTGGATTAATCCCGGTTGGTTGGCGACTAAATTGGCGAGTTCTTGGCATAAATTGCCTACGGTATTTTTTAGGCCATTGTTGAACATATCGCCCAACATAATCATGCCGCCGCGCATCCATTGGCCTGAGCCACCAAATTCAGGATGGCTAAATTGCGCCATAGAGCCGTTGCCGTTAATGACTGACTGCAACATGCTGAATACAGCATCCGGGCTGAAATTATATCGTTGGGCGATGGCATTGATAATCTGCTGCCCTTGTGGGGTAAGTTGGTTCATTTGATTTGTCCGCAAAAGGTAAGAAAGTCGCTCAAATACAGCCTAGACAAGCAAACTCTCACGGCAACTGCATTTAAACGTATATAACTTATTCATTTTCAAGGTTTTAAGCCGATTTGTATAGGTTTATTGTCTGCTGGCTTTATTCATTGCTTATTCATTTGAATGCCTGCATAGTTATCGGCATTATTTAGCGCTTAAATTAAGCCTTTTGCTATCCCTTTGCTTTTAGGACAACTGCATGAAATCCCTGCTTTCTTTCACTCTTTTAGGATTACTTTTGGCTAACGGCGCAGCCAGCGCACAAAGCTTTACCTTGCCGTTGCAATTAGATTATTCGCTGATAAAAAAATTATTGGTCAGCCAGCTTTATACGGGCAACGAACAATCGGTAAAAGTTTGGCACGACAAACATGATTGCAGCCATTTAACGCTTTCTAACCCGCAAATTGGTGGTCAAGACGGGCAACTTAGAATGCAAAACCATGTTGCCGCGCAATTCGGCACCGAGTTTGGCGGGCAATGTGTCACGGTGTTGAAATGGATTGGTGAGTTGGAAACTTTTCAACAGCCGACCTTAAGCGCCGACGGCAGCGTGTTAAATTTACCCGTAACCAAAGTGACGGCTTACGACCAACAAGGCAGGCCGCTGGAAATCGCCAAACTCCAAGACTTGTTAAGAAAAGTGGCTGAACCTAAATTAGCATCTTTGGCTATCGATTTAAAAAAATCCCAAGCCGATATTGAACACACCTTAGGCCAGTATGTGTCCCCTGCTTATGCGGCAGATATAAAACCCACCGTGGAAAGCTTAAAGTTTGCCAGCGCAACCGCCAACGACCATAACATCGCCGTCAGTTTTAGTTTTGATGCGCCGACGAAAATCAGCCTTCCCAGCAAAGCAACGGCATTAACCGCCAGTGAAGAAAAACAATCCCAGCAGTTATGGCAACAATGGCATGGTTTCTTAACAAAAACCATGGAGCAAGCCAGTAAAGATAGCGACTCTAAAGAACTGCGGAGCAGCTTAAAAACCATTCTGGCTTCATCTGAACGCGCCTTCCATGCTGGCTTACAAGACCATGATGCTAATGGCGAAGACCCTGTGCGGGTTTTCTTTACGGAAACTTGGGATAACTTGTCTCCAGTTTTACGGACGTTGGCGAAACAATTACCGGAAGCCCAAGCCTTGCAATATTTAACATTTATTGCCGCCACCGATGTGATGTATGAGTTGGATGCTATTGGTTCGCCATTTGGCTTATCGATTTCTTCTGATGGCTTACGCAATTTGGTTAGGATTTTGATTGCTGGCAAACAACAAACTGGCGATAAAAGCCATTAACACCCATTCGACCTTTTCATTTATGCCGAGGTAACTATGAACAGAATCGTAATTTTTATCTTAACCCTCACAGCTTGGCCTAGTCAGGCGGAAGTCTTTAAATGCCAATTGCCAGAAAGTACGGTTTATCAATCTAAGCCTTGCAACCAAGGTGCTGTCGACCAAAAGGTATTGGTGATAGAAAAACAGACGCCCGAACAGCAAGCTGAAGCCCAGCAACGCCTGCAAGCGTGGCAAAAAGATTTCGCCGCCCGCGAAGCGGAAGAAAGGAAAGCCGAACAAGCTCGGCAAGAGCAATTACTGAAACAAAAAGAAGTTGATGCCTTACGGCGCAGCGCCAGGGCTCAGGAAGAATTGGCGCAACGGGCAAGGCAACCAATCATTATTAACCAGCCAGTTCATCGCGGTTACGGCTATCCTTATCGGCATTATGTTCCCGTCTATCCCAATGGCGGTGATTATCGTCCGCACCGACATGAACGCCAAGAAGCGCCTGAGCCTCGTGAACAAAATAACCTATCCCGTGTAGAAATTGGGCATTAATTGTTAAACGTGGCGAATGCCGTTGGGTACAATAGCGCATTGTTATTTTTGCCCGATTAAAGCCTTTGTTTATCAGAATCACCTTATTATCGCTGGCCTTCGCTTTTGCCCTGTTGGTTGCCGCCAAACTGCTGTTTTGGTTGCGCTTAAGTTATCTCGCTGAAGCTGTTACTTGGCTAGGGCTGATGCTGTTGTTTTTGGCATCGGTGGTATTTATCTTCATTGCCGCATTGGCCTTAATCCGTTCGCTTTGGCAAGCCCTTCGCGGCTATTTTTCCGCGCCGCAACGGCATTATCGCCAGCTGCTATTTTTGCAATTAAGGCAAAACCAACTACAGCAATTGCTTGGCTTTAAAACCCAGCAATTACGCTATTTCCATAACGTTGCCAAAAATCGGCTGCTCGCCAAAGACAACCGCAAGCAACTAAAACGCTTATCAAAAGCTATCGACAAGGATTTGCAAAGCCTAAAAAACCAGCTACCCAAATCGACTTTTAAGGATTTAAAACAACAAAACAAAGCCTATTACCGTGGTCTCAATAGCGATGCCCTGCTAAAGTTACAACAACACATCATCTTGCTCGGCAACCCACAGAAATGATAAAAAACCCAATAAACCGATTACTTACGCTGTTCTATGCCATTAAAGATGCCAATTTACACTGGCAATCGGCAAATCAGGCGCAAATTGACCAGCTGAAACATGCCCGCATTATTGAAGAACAAGCCTTAGCCGCGCAATTGGCAAAAAAAAGCGCCGAACTGGCGCATGAATTAACCTTGCTGCAAACCAAGCACGATGCCGAATTGGTGATGTATAAAACCCGTTGCGAACAAGATATAAAAGATTACAAACAGTATTTAAAATCCTTAGAGCAACTGAAAATATCCATACAACGCAGCTATACGCAATTGCCGGAAGCGATGGCGTTCACCATCCATCACCATGCCAAGCAATTATTGAATGCGATGTGGGAAAGCGAGGATTTTGAAGAAAAAATGCGCTTAGAAATGCGCCTGATCCATTTTATGACTGCGGTGCATGAAGATGCCCGCGATTTTTTAGAAAATACCCAAAGCAAACCCTTACCCGAAAAAACCTTCGCCTTAATCGAGCAGCAATAGGCGGAAATTTCTCCACAACTTAACAGGGACTAATCATGAAAAACCCCATGCTGTCATTCCCATTAATCCATCGCCTTGCCGTTTTCTTTGTGTGGTTAACGGCTTTAACGTGTTCATCTGTGAGTTTTGCCCATCGCGGCCCGGCTGATGAAGTCGATGCCTGTAATATTTTAGTCGGTCATGAGCGCGTGCACTTCACCGCTTACACCCCAGAACACAGCCATAACAAAGGCTATTGCGAAGCTATCCCCACCGTAGAAGAAACTAATTTGGTTTTCGATTATGAAGGCAAAAACCTGCGTAACTTAACGGTTGAATTTGAAGTCACCAAAGAACCCGAAGGCACACGGGTGTTTTATAAAGAACCCACCAAAATCAAATCCGGCACGGTAACAGGTGACGTGGACTTTAGGGATTACGGTGCTGGCGAGTATTTGGCGCATGTGACCATTGTCGACGAAGGCGAACGTTTAGACAGCCATATTCCGTTTTCGGTGGGTGTTGAAGAGGCGCATAAAGTCAAATTTCCAACCAAAACGCTGCTGGTTTTAGGCATTACTGCGGTGATTGTTTATGTATTGAAACGGGCGGCGCGTAGTCCGTTAACTACGGCTTAAGGAAGGCGAAGGTTGGGTTGCATGCTTTTTGCAACCCAACGGGATTGGCGCAAATGTTGGGTTACAAAAAGCATGCAACCCAACCTACAAAAATCTTATGGTAAGCGAATAGAATCGTCTTCTATGACAATCAACTGCTGGCGATACAAAGCACCAATAGCTTGTTTAAACACTTTTTTGCTGACGGCAAATTCTTGATAAATAACTTCTGGCGGGCTTTTATCACTGACCATCAACACCCCGTTAGCGGCTTTTAATTTGTTCAAAACCAATTCCGTTACTGGGTCGACTTTGCCATAACCAGCTTGGTTTAAGATCAAATCGATTTTTTTATCTTCCCTAATTTGCTTGATATAGCCAGCAAGTTTTTGGCCTTTCATCAGCGGCTGGAACAATTCGTTTTGGTACAGCAAACCCCAATGGCTGTTATTAATAATGGCTTTAAAACCTAATTCGGTTTTTTCGGCAATAATCAAATCAACCTTTTGCCCGACTTCAAAGCCGTCGCTGTCTTCGGCTTCTTCAGCCAGATACTTGTCAATTTTTGCTGTGGCGGCAATGCGGCCTTTGTCGTCCATAAACAATTTGACCAGATAAAACCGCCCTACTTCCATTTCTGCCAATTGTTCGCCAAAAGGAATCAGTAAGTTTTTTGCTAAACCCCAATCTAAAAACGCGCCGTAATAATTGATAGAAACCACTTTTAGCCACGCGACTTCATCCACTTGTGCCAAAGGCATGTGCAAGGTTGCGGCAAGATGCTCTTCCGAATCGACATAGACAAAAGCATTAACGCTAGCGCCCAATTGCAAATTCGCAGGCGGTCGTTTATCGACCAATAATATTTTTCTGGCATCACTACCTTCCAAATAAATCTCCCGGCCTTGCAGTTTCGTTACCTTCAAGGTATTTATTTTTCCGATAGTTATCATAAGTTTGACCGTGTTGAATGGGGTATGGGAATGGTTTTTATGTTGTTAAAGAATCCGCAACACACCTTTTGTAGGGTGCAATAGGCGATAGCCGTATTGCACCGTATGTTGGTTTTCAAGCATTCGGCGCATTACGCTATCGCTAATGCGCCCTACAATATTCTTATCTTTTTGTAATTAAAGGTAAAAATAATTGGTAATGGTAAAAATCAAAGTGACAGATTCAAATTATATTTTCGGATGAACAAATGGGTGACCCAAGCATGGTAGTCATCAGACTTTGAAAATGACAATGTTTTACGGGTATAGCGTGCCAACCACTGGCGAAGCGTGTTGTTCCAACGTTCGACATGATTGGTTTGCCCCGAGTCTTTACCGACGCTACGGTGCGTTTCTTTCGGGAACACTTTTTGATAAGCGCCCCAAAAATCGCTGTAGCTGTGGGCATTTTTATAGCCATCAGGGATGGCACGCCAAAGTAATTGGCAGCTTTTTTCACTGCGGTCGCCGATGATATAGGCGACAACCTGGCGGGTCCGGCGGCAGAGCGCAATCCACAACCAACGCTTATTGGCACTGTGTTTGACAAAAGACCATACCTCATCCAATTCCAATACCTCATGGTCGTTGGCGGGTAATAAGGTATCTTCCAGCTCAGGGTTCAACAGGGCTTTTTTTTAACCACTTTGCCAAAGTCGGGCGGCTTACGTTGAAAATCCGGCAAATGCCGCGCATGCTAGGCCGCTCAAAATAGGCATTGAGTATCTGCTCTTTTTCGGCCTCGCTGTGCTTGGATTTTCTGGCATTAATGACACCTCGGCGGCCGCAAGCTTTGCAGATATATTGCTGTTTGCCGCTGCCGGAATGGCCATTTTTTATCAAATCAGTGCTTTCACAAGCCTGACATCGGTAGGTGATTTTTTCTTCTATCATGTGATGAATTATCCATCATCACTATAAATTTAACCACTACCCGAAATGTTTCGCCAACGTTGCGCCTAAGCCCTGTTCTGGGCCGACACCGATAATAACGGCTGAGTTTTTTGCCATAGCGATTTACTTTCCCGCCGCTGTGGCTTCTGGCACTTCAATCAGGCGGCC
>Ga0247843_1001779_pt1 | contig 41886 bp, 22 predicted proteins | sample LaCruzMarch2017__FD_192420 | JGI IMG/M metagenome (GOLD analysis project Ga0247843, IMG submission 192420) | Freshwater microbial communities from meromictic Lake La Cruz, Castile-La Mancha, Spain - LaCruzMarch2017_8m | ecosystem: Environmental > Aquatic > Freshwater > Lake | place: Spain...
CATCAAAGCCCCGGACATCGCCGCCCTCTTCGATTTCGATCCCTACCCCGACCACGTCATGCGGGACAAACGGCGTCGTCAATCCCCCGTGGAATCAGGGATCCGGGCCTTAACCTGACGCGAATGCACCGCTTCCAACTTCGGCGGAGCGATGGTGGGCGACATCATCACCACCCAATACAGTGCCGCCACAGTCCAGCGGGTCAGCATGAACGCTGGCGGGACCGCGGTGACCGGCAGCAGCGTTCTTTTAAGTGGCAGCTCGTTCGGCACCCCTCTCGATGTGGCCTGTCCTGGCCCGGGTGCTGCCCCAGCGCTTTCCGGGACGATCTTCGTTGGTCATCACTCGAGCAAGATCACGGTGCTCGAACCCTCCGACTTCGAATCCGCCGGCAACGTCTGCTCCGGTATCTTCAGCTTCTCGCTAGATGAGGACAACGACGGCTATAGCAACGCCGATGAGATCTCGAACAACTCCAATCCTTGCTCGCCCGCGGTCACGCCAGGGGACCGGGATGGCGACTTCCTCTCCGACCTTCTTGACTCCGATGACGACAACGACGGCATCGCCGACTCACAGGATCTGTTCGCGATCGATGCCCTCAACGGTCTCAACATTGCACCGCCGATTCGCAGGGAGCTCTTCAACGAATTGGGCACCGGCTTTTTCAGCATCGGCTTCACCGGTGTGATGCTGAATCCGGGTCAAGATTACGCCCAGCTTATCGAGGAGGACGACTTGATCGCCGGTGGCACGGCCGGGCTCTTCACCGACCCGGGTGTCGGCGCTGGAAATCCACACGGTTCCTCGAACACGCAGAAGAACGCCTTCCATTTCGGCGTGAGTATCGATCAGTTCACGGGTCCGTTCTTGGTGCGGTCCGGTCTCGGTGGCCTCCTGTTCAACGGCAATCCTCTGGCTAACCAGTCTCAGGGCATTTTCATCGGATGTGGGGATCAGGACAACTACGTGAAAGTCGCGGTCCACGCCGACTCGGGTCCGGGTGCGATCCAAGTGGTCCACGAGGAAGGCGGCGTCATTCAGTCTCAGGCGCTTTACAGTCAGGCCGGCTTGTTCAGCGGGAACGTCACCCTTTACTTCCGCGTCGATCCGATCGCTGGAACCATTCATCCGGGTTTCACCATCGGTGCTTCTCCCGTCACCTACGTTGGCAGCCCCCTCGTTGTGGGCGGCAAAGTCCTCGACGTGATCCGCGGCTCCTCCGCCATGGCTTTCGGGCTGCTGGCGACCACGGGCGACGTTCTTACCCCGACTTTCAACGCGACCTGGGATTACTTCGAAGTGCTGCCCATCGCGAGCACGGCGATGGCGAAACTGACGATCAACAGCAACGCCGGGACCCTGACGTCTTCCAGCACCAACACGACGGGTTCCATCGAGGTGGAGAACCTCTCCACCGGCGGACAGAAGATTACTTCGGTCAAAGTGGACCTCAGCACGGCCATGCTGCCCGACGTCGTGTTCGACCCGGCCGGCACCGCGGGCGATATCGACGGCAAGCCGTTCCAACTGGACACCTTCAACGGCACCGGGACGCCGGTCGGAACCTACCAGTCGCCGCACGACGGGGTAGGAAGCGCCGATGGCTACGATGTCCTCCTCATCGAGTGCGGTCCCGGGACCGATTTCTCGCCGGGTAACTTGCTGACCTTATCGGCCGACATTGATCCCACCAGCGTGAAAGGCGTGGCCGGTCCCGGTCCCTTCCATGCCGCCAGTATTTCGGGCCTCGAATTGATCGGAGCTACGATCACCGTGACCTTTGACGATGGAACCGTGCGCAAGATGCGCAACGCCGGCATCACTGGATCATCCAACACCAACAAGACCTCCGTCTCTCTCCTCGCCTCCGGCAGCCTGCCGACGCCGGGCCTGAGCGTCCCGGGCAAGGATGTTCCGTTCGTGACTTCCACCCAGCCGACCGCCCGCATCGCGGGTCCCGCTGGCAGCCAGGTGGTCCTGTGGACCTTCCATTCGGCGCTTCATCTGACCGACGGTGTCCTTTCGGTGCCCGGCGGCGGTTATGATCTCGATCCCTTTGAATCGAACTGCGTTGTGGCCTACGGCTTCACGAATGCGGTGGTCGGGGCCAATGGCTTCGTGGATGTCCCGCTGTCGCTGAGCCACACCGCGGAGCTTGGTGGCATCAACTTGGTTTCCGCGATGTTCGTCGATTCCAACGGCAACCGCAGTGCCTCGTCGGATGTGCTGACCATCGACTACGATCCGTCGTTCACTCCTGCGACCGCTCTCTTCCGCGTGAATGCTGGCGGGGCATCTTATGTCGATACGTCGAACCAAACTTGGTCGGCCGACAGTGGATTCACCTCTGGCAACACCTCGAACTTTGCCAACCCGATCGCGGGAACGGCTGACGACGCGCTTTACCAGACCTTCCGCTACGACGATTCCCCGGCAAGTCCGCTGGACTACAACTTCACCGTCCCGAACGGGCAGTATGAAGTGAAGTTCCACTTTGCCGAAACCTGGTCGGGTGTGACGGCTGCCGGCCAGCGGGTTTTCGACGTGATCCTCGAAGGACAGGTGGTTCTGGATAACCTTGATGTCTTCGCCGTCGCGGGGCCGAACACGGCCCTCGTGGAAACCCGCCAGGTGCAGGTGACCGACGGTCAACTGACGATCGGCCTTCGCAACGGCGTGCAGAACCCGTTCATCTGTGGGATCGAGGTTTTCCAACTCGGCATCACCGGACCCGACACCGAAGCCCCGGCCACTCCCGGTGTGATCACCTTCAACAGCCTGGGAGCCGGTAGCGTGAATCTCGCTTGGTCTCCCTCGACCGATAACGTCGGCGTGGCGGGCTACCGCTTGTTCCGCGATGAAGTGCAGATCGCGTCCACCACCCAGCTCAGCTTCTTGAACACGGGACTCGTCCCTTCGACGGAGTATGACTATGCCGTGGAAGCCTTCGATATTGCGGGGAATGTTTCCAGTCGTGCCTTGGTCACTCTGACCACACTTGCCGACCAGCAGAATCCGACCATGCCCGGCTCCGTCAAGGGCGTCGCGGGGAACACGCTGGCCGTGCTTTCCTGGAATGCCTCCACCGACGACGCAGGCGTCACTGGCTACCGGGTGTTCCGCGATGCCCAGTATCTCGCGACGGTGACGGAACTTACTTTCACCGACACCGGCCTGACCAATGGCACTCTCTACAGCTACGAGGTCGTTGCCATCGATGCTTCCGGCAAGACTTCCACCCCGGCTGCCGTCTCAGTCCGGCCGCGCGCCCTCGGGCCGGCGGTTTTGAGGGTCAATTGCGGAGGTGCCAGCTTCACCGATCTCCTTGGCAGCGTCTGGGCGGCGGACTACGGCTTTAACACCGGGGTTGCCGAAGTTTCGACCGGAGCGATCGCCGGCACCAATGACGACGGTCTCTATCAAGCCCGCCGCTTCGACCGCTCGCACGGCGCGGAACTCAAATACACCTTCCCGCTTACCGATGGCGAATACGAGCTGCGCCTTCACTTCGCAGAAGTCTGGTCCGGTGCCTCGACGGCACCCGGCATCCGCGTCTTCGACGTGAAAGTTGAAGACCAGATCGCCTTGGACAACTTCGATATCTTCGCCGCCGCCGGTTTCTCGACCGCCCACGTGGTGCCGATCCCTGTCACCGTGGTCGGTGGTCAGTTGACCGTCGAGTTCCTGCGCGTTGTCCAGAATCCGACCATCGCGGCGATCGAAGTCTATGCCTTGGAAGGCCCGCCGCCGGATACTGAGGTTCCAAGCACACCGGGCAGCCTGGCGGTGACCGGCGTGACTCCGGGCAGCGTTTCTCTCGCTTGGACCGCATCCACCGACAATACGGCGGTGACCGGCTACAAGATCAGCCGCGCCGGTCAGCCCGTGGCCACCGTTCAGGGCCTTGCCTTCACCGAATCCGGTCTCTCAGGCAATACACTGTATCAATACTCAGTGGTCGCTCTCGATGCGGCGGGTAATGAATCCGTTCCTGCCTCGACGCCCGCCACGACTTCCCCCGACGTCACCGATCCCTCCATTCCGGGCTCTCTCGCCGGAACCCCGGGTAACGGAGTGGTCATCCTTTCTTGGACCGCCTCTACCGACGACAGTGCTGTCACAGGATACAAGGTGCTGCGGAACGCCGTTCTGATCGATACGGTTTCCACCCCTGGTTACACCGATGTCGGTTTGGTCAACGGAACTGGCTATTCGTATCAGGTGATCGCGATCGATTCCTCTGGCAACGAGTCGGAGCCAGCCGCCATTACCGCGACTCCGCGAGCCCTCGGGCCGGCCTTCCTCCGTGTGAATGTGGGCAGCGCCAGTTCGTTCGTGGACACTGCCGGCAACACCTGGGCCGCCGATTTCGGATTCAACACCGGCTATTCCGAAGCATCCACGGGTGCCATCTCTGGCACCACGATTGCCCCGATCTATCAAACGCGCCGGATCGACCGTTCGAGCGGAGCCGAACTGAAGTATCAGTTCGCGGTTCCGAATGGGGCCTACGAGGTCCGGTTGCACTTTGCCGAGGTTTGGACGGGTGCTTTCGCTACGGGGATCCGCGTGTTTGATGTCTCGCTCGAAGGTGCCCTCGCATTGGACAATCTGGATATCTTCTCAGAGGTCGGTGCGAACGCCGCGCTGGTGAAGTCGATCCCGCTTTCGATCACCGACGGACAGCTCAATATCGACTTCCAGCGCGTGATCCAGAATCCGAATTTGTCGGGGATCGAGATCTTCCCGGTCCTCGGGGCTGGCGCTGTCGAAACGGTGCCGCCTACTGCTCCTGGTAATCTCGCGGCCAGCGGATTGACCGTGAGCGGCGTGACGCTGGGTTGGACCGCGTCGACCGACAATGTGGGTGTGATGGGATACCGGGTTTACCGGGACGAAACGCTCGTCGACACGGTCACCGGTCTTTCCTTCACTGACAGCGGTCGCACGGCGGGCGCTATCCACCAATACAAGGTCGTTGCGTTCGACGCTGCTGGCAACGAGTCGCCTCCTGCCTCTCTCACGGTTACCATTCTGGTTCCGGATACGGAGTCCCCGTCCTCACCGCTGAATCTGGTGGCAACACCAGCGCTCAGCCAGATGGTTCTGGCTTGGGGTGCCTCCACCGACAATGTGGCGGTCACCGGTTACCGAGTGCTGCGAGAGGGGATCCTTGTCGCAACTGTGCCTTCGCCCGGCTTCACGGACATCAACCTGCCAAGCGGCACCGAGTTCGACTACGAAGTGCTGGCGATCGACGGGGTGGGCAATGTGTCGGCTCCCGTGCAGGTAACGTCCAGCACCTTGGTTGACAGTGTCAATCCCTCGGTTCCAGGCGATTTCGCCGCGGTCCCCGGCTTCGCGACCGTTGGTCTTTCCTGGAGCGCTTCCACGGACAACGGCTTGGTGGCGGGCTACCGGATCCGTCGTGACGCGGTTTTGATCGCTACCGTCCCGACCCCGGGCTTCCTGGACACTGGACGGATTCCCGGCACCACCTACAACTACTCGGTCGCGGCGGTGGATTCCGCCGACAACGAGTCGGTGCCAGCCGCTCTTACGGTTTCGACCCTGGCCGATGAGACCGCTCCGTCCGTTCCCGGTATCCTTGATGCCGTTCCCGGTGACCAGGTTGTGGCGCTGACTTGGAATGCTTCGACGGACAATGTCGGCGTCTCAGGCTATGAGATCCGCCGCAACGGCAGCGTTATCGCGACCGTCCCGGCTCCGGGATACACCGACAGCGGACGGGTCAACGGGACGGTCTACACTTATGAAGTCCGTGCCCTCGACCTAGCCGGCAATGTTTCCGCCGCCGCGACCGACTCCGCGACGCCGCGTGTGCTCGGCAGCGCTTTGGTCCGGGTCAATGCGGGTGGAGAAGGTTTCGTCGATGGATCTGGGAACACTTGGTATTCCGACTACGGCTTCAATATCGGAAGCACCTCCACCAGTGCCGCTGCGATCGCAGGCACGGAAGATGACCAGCTTTACCAATCCGAGCGCTTCGATGGCTCGCCGAACGGTGACTCGCTGCTCTATGCTTTCGACCTTCCCAATGGCCAATACGAGGTGAAACTGCATTTCGCCGAAGTCTGGTCGGGAGCATCGGGTGCGGGCCTCCGGGTCTTCGACATCAATGCGGAGGGTAATCTTGCGGTGAACGACATGGACATCTTCGCCCGGGTGGGCGGCAACCATGCCTGCACCACGACCTTCCCGGTTTCCGTGAGCGACGGTCAACTGAACATCGGCTTCGTCCACGGAGTCCAGAACCCGAAGATCTGCGGGATCGAGGTCTTCGAGATCGTCGATGTGGTCGACCCCTCCGCGCCCGCAGGACTGGCGACTTCCAACATCACCGGATCCAGCGTTCACCTCACGTGGTCTCACTCTACCGACAATGTCGCGGTGTCGGGCTACCGGATCTATCTTGGAGCGGTCGAGATCGGCAACGTGTCAGTCCCTGCCTTCACCGCTACGTCGCTGGCGACCGGCACCGAGCATACCTTCTCGGTTGTAGCCTTCGATGCCGCCGGCAACGAGTCCCCGCCCGCCGTGGTGAGCGCCACCACGCTGGTCCCCGATACTGAAGCCCCGAGTGCCCCGCTGAATCTCGTGGCCACCCCGTCGATCACCAGCGTCACCCTGCTTTGGCAAGCGGCGACCGACAACGTCGCGGTCACCGGCTATCGCGTGGTCCGCGGGACCGACACCATCGCCGACAACCTCACCGCATTGACCTGGACCGACACCGGGCTCGCCAGTGGGGCCGCGTTCAACTACCAAGTCTACGCGCTGGACGCCGCAGGGAATGTGTCGCCGTTCGCGGGGGTGGCTACCAACACATTGGTCCCGCCGTCACCCTTCGAGCAATGGCTGATCAACAACAACCTCACTGGCCAGACGGCGGGCGACTCGGACAAGGGTGGTCTCGATAACTTGACCGAATTCGAACTCCAGATGGATCCGAACGATTCCTCGGACGACCTCGGTTTCCGTCTTCGTTGCACGACCCAAGCGGGTAATCCGTTGATCACCCTGCCGGTGCTCAAGCCAATCGGAAACTATCACCTTCACCGGGATACCGATCTGACTGACATCGGCAACGTGGCCAATCGCATCGACACCGTGACCAAGGCCGAGATCGAGGCGATGACGCCGGAGCAACGGGCTGCTTACTCCGTGTCGGATCCGGCCGGCGGGCCGCGGGCATTCTACCAGCTCATCTTCGAGCCGGTTGCCAACTGAATCTGCCGGGATTCCCGGGAGGGTAAAGATGCCCTCCCGGGGCTTTCCGTGCCCGGAACTACGTCTAGCAGTCCTTGCCAGGACAGTTGCGATTGCCGCGAGTTACCGCTCCCGCTGTTCCCTAGCGGTGTCCATATCTCTTCCCCCCACTCATGAATCGTCCCCCCCGGATCGTAATCATTGGCGCAGCCGGGCGGCTGGGCCAAGCCTTGCAGCTCAGATTGTCGCGCGACGCCAGCGTCATCGGTTTGACCCGCTCGGACCTCGACCTCACCGTTCCGGAATCGATCCGGTCCGCGCTTGAAGGGCTCGATTTCGACCGCCTGATCCTGCCAGCAGCGATGACTGCGGTGGATCCCTGCGAGACCGACCCGGAAACCGCGTTCGCGATCAATGCCGTTGCTCCCAAGCTCGTCGCCGAGATCTGCGCTGCGAAAGGGGCTCACATGACTTATGTCAGTACCGATTTCGTGTTCGATGGCGCCAAGCCCGGTGCTTACGACGAGGACGATGCCGCGGAGCCGATCAGCGTCTACGGTGCCTCGAAACTGAAAGGGGAGACCAACGTTCTCGAAGCCGATCCTGGTCATCTGGTCGTCCGCGTTTCCTGGCTCTACGGACCCGGCAAGCCGGCTTTCCCGGAGTGGATCGTCGGCAAGGCCTGTGCCGAAACCGATATCGCGCTGCCCGGGGACAAGACCGGCAGCCCCACTTCCAGCGTGGATGTTGCCGACTGGATCGCCGCGTTGATTCTCGACCCCGCCCGCCCGCCCGCCGCCGGAATCTATCATCTCTGCAACTCCGCTTCCTGCACCTGGCGGGATTGGGGACAAGCTTGCATCGACCTCGCCCGCGAGGCTGGAGTGCTGGTGATGGCCGAAACCATCACCGCCAACACCCTCGCGGACATCCCCGCCTTCCTCGCCCCGCGCCCGGCTAACAGCGTGATGAACAATGCCAAGCTCGCGGCTTTCACCGGCGTCGAGCCGCGGCCGTGGCGGCAGGCCTTGCAGGAGCATTTCGCCGAAAGCGGCTGCCTCGATCAATACCGAGCTGCGGCGTGCGGTTGACCCGCAGCCCACATTCGTGCCTACTCTCACCACCTTCCCCAAAACATGAATATCCTCGTCACCGGCGGAGCCGGATTTATCGGTTCCAATCTCGTCCACTATCTCCTCGGTGATGCCGCCGGGGAACTCGGCGTGACCATCGGCAAGGTGGTCAACCTCGACAAGCTGACCTACGCTGGCAACCGCTCCAGCCTTGAAGACCTTGAGTCGGATCCACGCCACGTTTTCGTCCAAGGCGACATCGGCGATGAGGAATTGATCGGTCGCCTGCTGCGCGAGCACAACATCGATGCGGTGATGCATCTCGCTGCGGAATCCCACGTCGACCGCTCGATCGATGGCCCGGAGGCCTTCATCCTGACCAACGTCGTGGGAACTTTCCGCCTGCTCGACACCTTCCGGAAATACCTTGCCGAAAGTGGCCGCACCGCTTTGCCGAACTACGGGAAGTCGATCGCCGACGGCGGCGAGTCCGCCTTCCTCCATGTCTCCACCGACGAGGTCTATGGTTCGCTGGGTGCCGATGACCCGGCCTTTTGCGAAACCACGCCGTATGCGCCGAATAGCCCGTACAGCGCTTCGAAAGCCGGCAGCGACCACCTTGCCCGCGCCTACCATCACACCTACGGCATGCCGGTCATCACGACCAATTGCTCCAACAACTACGGCCCCTTCCAGTTCCCGGAGAAGCTGCTGCCGCTGATGATTCAGAAGACGCTGCGCGGCGAGTCGCTGCCGGTCTATGGCGACGGCACCAACGTCCGCGACTGGCTCTACGTCGAGGACCATTGCCGCGGACTCGCGATGGCGCTGGTCCGGGGCACGATGGGGGAGACCTACGTGATCGGCGGCAAGAACGAGATGCGGAACATCGACGTCGTGAAGGCGCTCATTTCCACTGTCCACGAACTCGCCCCGGAGTGTGCGCTGAAGTCGGCCGACGAACTCATCACCTACGTCCGCGACCGTCCCGGCCACGACCGCCGCTACGCGATCAATCCGACCCGGATCGAGAACGAGCTCGGCTGGTCGCCCAACGAAAACTTCGCCACCGGCCTGCGCAAGACGGTCCAGTGGTATCTCGACAACCAGTCATGGATCCAAGGCATCGAAGACGGCAGCTACCGTGGTGAACGCCTTGGCAACCTCGCCTGATCCAACTCCTTTCCCATTTCCTCCCCATGTTCGAACTCGAAAAGCACCGCGCCGCCCTGCCGCCTGAAGACCTCAAGCTCCGCAAGGGCATCATCCTCGCCGGTGGCACCGGCAGCCGCTTGTTTCCAATGACCCACTCGGTCAGCAAGCAGCTCATCCCGGTCTACGACAAGCCGATGATCTACTACCCGCTCACCGTGCTCATGCTGGCGGGAGTGGAGGAGATCCTGCTGATCTCGACCCCTCGCGACCTGCCTTCCTTCGAGCACCTGCTCGGCGACGGCTCGCAGTGGGGCTTGAAAATCTCCTACGCCGAGCAACCGAAGCCGGAAGGGCTCGCCCAGGCCTTCCTGATCGGTGAGGAATTCCTCGCCGGAGAACCGGTCTGCCTCGTACTCGGCGACAACCTCTTTTACGGTCACGATCTCGGCAAATCGCTGATGGCAGCATCCCGCCGCAAGGACGGCGCCACGGTCTTCGGCTACCATACGAACCAGCCGGAGCAATACGGCGTGGTCGAGTTCGACGACGAAGGCAACGTGGTCTCCCTCGAAGAGAAGCCGGAGAAGCCGAAGTCGAACTACGCTGTGCCAGGAATCTATTTCTACGACGGCAATGTCGTCGAGCTGACCAAGGTCCTGAAGCCCTCGCCGCGCGGCGAGCTGGAAATCACCGACCTCAACCGAGTCTATCTCGAGCGTGGCGAACTGCGGGTCGAACTGCTCGGCCGTGGCACGACTTGGCTCGACACCGGCACGCCAGACTCGCTGGCCGATGCCACCCAGTTCGTCCAGGTCATCCAGCAGCGCCAGGGTCTGAAGATTGCCTGCCCGGAAGAAGTCGCCTACCTGCAAGGCCGCATCGACCGTGACAAGCTCGGCGAGTCGGTGGCCAAGTATGCCAAGACTCCCTACGGCGAGTATCTTGCCTCGCTCTAACCAACCGCCACCATGCCATCGACTCCCAACGATCCGTGGGCCGGGCTCAAGCCCGACGCCCGCGCCCGGCTTGAGACGCGCGACTACTCGAACGCCGACCTCGCACTGCGGCTGGCCACCAGCGGGGTCAACGCTTCCGAGGCCATCACCGGCCGCGAGCAGCTCGCCAACGCATGGATTCCCGGCGTTGAGATCTTCCAACGCCGCGTCTATCAGCAAAAGGGCAGGGGCTACTTCGGCGAGCTGACCCGGCTCACGGAAGGCACGCTTGACCGCATCGGGCTCGCCCCGCGGCAGTGGGCTTCCGCACTGATGCACCGCGACAGTGCCAAGGGCTTCCACATCCACCCGCCGCACATTCCGGAGGGCAACGAGCCCGCCGCTTGGTTCCAAAAGCTCTATGTCGATTCGCCCGCCGATGTCTCGCTGCGGCCCTATGACCGCGAGCAGTGGGACGTCATGTTCTTTCTCACCGGCATCTGCGAGATGGTTCTGGTGGACGAGCGCCAGGGCCTGCCGCGCCGCGTGATGCGCTTCACCATTCCCGGCGACAGCCGCGCGGGCCCGGACAACGCGGCCGTGGTGATTCCTTCCGGAGTCGCCCACGCGCTCCGCAACATCGGCAACGAAGACTTGGTCATGGTCTACGGCACCAGCACGGTCTTCAACCCGGCCCGGGAAGGCAGGATCGCCAGCGATGTCGAGAAGGCACCGCTGCATGCCGATTGGGACCGTTACCTTGCCGGTCCGGCCACCGAGTGAAACTTTGAATTTTTTCCTGCTCACCCCTCACCTCAAACGAACCACGACTCCATGAAAACCAACCCAGCTAAACCAGTCGGCACTCCCCGGCGTTCCACTCCGGCGGCCGGATGGCAGCGCCTCCGCAACGGTATCCTGACCTCACTGACCGCGGTGGTGGCCTTGATGCTCGTCTTTGCTTCTTCGAGCTGCGAAGGCCCTGAAGCTTCCACGCCGATTCCGGCGGAGGCCTTCAACTCGCGCCCTAGCGGCAGCCTCGCGGCGGGCGATGTCATCCGGGTCAGCTTTCCCGGTGCTCCCGAGCTTAACACCGTCCAGAAGATCATGGCCAACGGCAAGGTCAGCCTCCCGACCATCGGTGACGTGACCGCCCAGGGCAAAAGCGTGTCCAGCCTTCAGTCGCAGCTGACCGGTCTCTACCAGAGCCACCTGCAGAATCCCACCGTCCTCGTCGGGGTGGATCAGATGGCTGCCTGCGTCTATGTCTCCGGAGAAGTGATGAAGCCGGGCAAGGTGCCCCTTGATCGTCCGATGACCGCGTTCGAAGCGATCATGGAAGCCGGCGGCTTTTCGAAGTTTGCCAATCCAAAGCAGGTTGTTGTCGTCCGGAACAACAACGGCAAGAGCGAGCGCTATGCTCTCAACATGAGCGATACCCTCAGCGGTGTCTCTAGCAGCTCCTTCTACCTTCGCCCTTACGACACGGTTTACGTGAAGCAGAGCCGCTGGTGATCGATTGCTCCAGGACCGCTTCGCTGGCCTTGGCGTTAGAGCGGCCGCAGTCAGCCGCTTGCAACGGGATCGTCCATCCGGACGGTCCCGTTTTCGTTCCGTTTAGAAGCTTCCGCGCCAGAGTGCCTGCATGCCTGCCGGAATGGGAGAGTCCGGGCCCTTGACGAAGAGCGCGGTGGCCCAAGCGCTGGCCGTCGCCGCATCGCCCGCAATCACGGTGACGCTGCACGGCGGCCGGAGGACCGGTCGACCGCTGACCGGATCCAGAATGTGGCTGGAAATCATGCCGTCTGCTTGCGGTTTGCCCTGACGGTAGTTGCCGCTGGTCGCAAGCGCCTGACCGGATAGCCGGATGGTTTCGGGCGGCCCGCCACCCGCGTGATCCGGGGATTCGATCTCGACCGGCCAGGTTCCTTCGCCGGCCCTGACTTCTCCGGCGAGGGAGAACACGAAGCGGCGGATACCTTGCTCCCGCAGATGACCGGTGACCCGATCCACCGCGAAGCCCTTGCCAAGCGACGAAAGGTCGATCCCGCTCCCGCCCGGGCCGAAGCCGGCGGCGGTGAGTTGCGAGAGCATCCGGTGATCGAAGGTGCCGCCGGTGTCGCGGTGGAGCTGCTCTGCCAGGCTGAGGACGCGAGAGAGGTCGGCACCGGCGGGCTCGCCGCGATTGTGACGGCTCAGGTCGGAATCCTGCCGCCAAGTGCTGAGAACCTGCTCCCAGTGCTCCAGCACCGCGGCAATCCCAGGTCGAAGGTCTTCCAAAGAGGCCTTCTCATCGGTCAGCATCTTCCACTCGCAGCCCATCGCCCGACCGGCCAGCAACGCCGGCGGCCGGGCTTGCTTGCGCCAGAGGGCGAAGCAGGTGCCAGCGATCCCGGCGAGCACGATGCGGCGTTTCATGGCAGCAGCAGGGCGAGCCAGGCCAGGGCGACCACCGCGCCGGCGATCGCATCCCGGCGGGTCCAGCGGCCGGGCGAGCTGGCGAGGAATTTCAATACCGCACCGGTCGGGCAGCCATAGTGGCAGTAAGCCTGGGGCAGAAAGACCGCACCGATCAGGCCGGCGGCGAAAATCAGCACCGGCAGCAGCGCGACGAAGCCGGTGCTCCAGACCTCGAAGGGCTCGGCATCCGCGAAGGGGAAGCCGATGCCGAGAAAGGCCAGCAGCCAGAGCAGCGCGAGCGTCAGCCAGGGCATTCCGCTGAGGGCGCGATGCAGCTTCGGCGGCAGCGCGAAGCGGCGCTTCCGCAAGTGCCCGATCAGTTGCTGGGCGGCGCCGTGCGGGCAGATCTGGGCGCAGTAGACGTTCTTGCCGAAGGCCGCGGGGATCAGCAGCGCGGCGGCGGTTAGAGCGAGCAAGGGCAGCGCCGTGCCCGCCACCGAGCCGCGCATCGCCGCCTTGATCCACTGGTCCTGGCCGGTCATCAGGCCGAACCAGAGGCCGCCTGCGAGAACGGAGACGGCGGCGAAAGCGGTCCGTATCCGCTTTCGCCCGCGCCAGGGACCGAGGCCGATGACCAGTCCGGCGGCGATCCATGCCAGCGCGAGTCCATCGCGCAATGTGAGCAGCGGCGGCTTGACCGGCGGCGGTGCGAAATGACGCCGCAGCATTTCCTTCACCGTCTCCTCCACCGACTCGGCGGTCCGGCTGGCCCCGCTGACCATCACCGCGGTGCCGCTTTCGAAAGCCAGCGCGTCCTTCACCGTCATGCCGGCGAAGGGCTGGTCGTAAAGCAGGCCGTCGCGGACATCGGTGATGTAGGGTTCGTTGTCGCGGCTCCCTTGCAAGGCCGCGCCGAGCACGGTTTGCCCCGCCGGATCCAGCGCCAGCAATACGTCGGAAGCCCCTTGGAAACCGCGCACCGACACGCCCATCCGACTGGCGCGGAGCACGGTGCCCAGCTCTTTGCCGTCGGCGGCCAGCACCTGGGTGCCTGAAAGCGAAGCCGCTTCCGGGAACCAGGCGCGGAGCGACTCGACCGCCACTTCGCCGGGGAACCACTGGTCCATCCCGGTCGCCCCGAAGCGCGCCGCCACGCCGCGGGCCATCGCCTCGCTGGTCAGCGATGCCCCGCTGACGATCTTCGGCTCGCCCGCCGCGCCGAGGCTCGACTGGGGCCTGCCGTTCCACTGCGAGAAGAAGCCCGTGTCCTTCACGACCTTCGCGACATGGCCGGAGGTGTCGGCGCTCTCTAACAGCGTCACCCCGGCCACCCGGCGCGTTAGGTCGAACACCACCAGCAGGTTCGATGGACCCGCGTATCCGGTCACCGGCCGCGCTTCGGGAAAGGTCTGCGCCGCCCAGCCGACCGGCTCGCCCTTGGCATCGAGCACCGCCGACACCCGGTCGTCGCCGTCAGGCGGGCCCAGCGACACTGCTGCAGGCAGATAAGTCTTCACCACCGCCAAGGCGCTGGCATCTAGCACCGCGTCCTTTCCCGCCTCGCGCTTCTTCGTCGCGAGGTGCAGGCAAAAGAACGCCGCAGCCAGCAGCCCCAGCCGGTAGCCGGCTAGCAGCACGCGCTTTCCCGGCCGCCGGGTGTCAGGGGGCGGCGATGAAGTGGTCGTCGGGCGGTGGCTCGAATTCATCCGCCGCAAGAAAGCCCGTTCCGCCGCGCTTCCGCCACAGGATTTTCCAACCGTGGACGAACACGGTGATCATGGAGACCGGAGTTCATCGCTCCGATTCGCCTGTTTCGGACAACACTAGGGACTTCCGGTCGCCCGCTCGTTGCCCTATTCATCGGCTTTACAGCATCATGTTCGTCGCACGTATCAGGATCCTCAGCCTGCTCGGCCTCGCCGCCCTGCCATCGCCGGTGCATGCCCGGTCGATCAACGTCAACTTCGCGGTGAATCCGGTCGTGGACAATCAAACGATCGACGCGGACGAATCTTCGGTCGTGGGAATCGCCGGAGCGGAAATTGTCGCGGGTTCGGGCTGGAACGACGTCAACACGCGCAACAACGCCAGTGCGGGTGATCCCGCGTTCTTCAGGGCCGCCACCCAGGGCGGCAACAGCATCAACCTCAAGGAGGCCACGGGCTCGTCTGCTTCCGTCCTCATGACCTCCACGGGGACGTTTTCCGCCGGCTATGCGAACATCGGACCCTTGGGAACCACCGGGGACTCCGCCCTGATGCAAGGCTACCTCGCGCTCAACGGCGCCGAGTCGATCGCTCTCAGCGGCCTCGCGGCATGGGCGCCGAACGGCTACAAGGTTTACGCCTTCTTCGACATCGGGGCCACCACCCGGACCTACGGGGTCTCCATGACGGACGGCAGCGTCAGCCAGATCCGCTGGACCGCCGACAATAGCTCGCCCGATACCGACTCGGACAACGACGGCGTGATCGAGTGGAAGGAAACCACCGCCACCACCTCCGGCAGCGCCGTCGCCGATGCCAACCATGCCGTCTACGGTAACTTCACCGGTAACACCCTCACGATTTCCGGAGACACGACCAACGCCACGCGCGCGGTTCTCAGCGGATTCCAGATCGTCGCCAATCCCGGGCCGCCGGTCGCCACCATTTCGACGTTCACCGCCACGCCCGACACCTTCAGCAGCGGCGAGCCGGTGACCCTGTCGTGGGCGGTCGTGGACGCGGATTCGGTTTCGATCAATCAGGGAGTTGGCACGGTGGCGGCGAGCGGCTCGGTCGTGGTGAATCCCTCCGCTTCCACCACCTGGACCCTGACCGCCCTGCGTGGCGGCGTTCCGGTCACGGCAACCGCCGCCGCCGTCTTCAGCCTGGGATCGGTCAGCGTGAATTTCTCACCGCTCCCGACCACCGACGCGGAGACGGTCAATCCGGGCGAAGTTTCGGTGATCGGGATTCCCGGTACTGAAGCGATCGATGGCGGCAAATGGAACAACGTCCGGCTCCGTCCCACCGCAACATCAGGAACTCCCACCAACTTCATTGCCGCCACCCAGGGCGGCAAGCGGATCGACCTGATCGGTTCCTCAGGTTCGGACTCCGGCATCAACCTGACCTCGACCAGCAGCGCCACCGGATTCTTTTCCAACTACGGCAACTCCAGTAATCCGAACAGCGCCAATACCGGCGACGGTGGGTTGATGCAGGGCATCCTCCTCTTGGATAGCACCGAGTCCGTGACGCTCGACGGTCTCGCCGCCTGGGCGCCGAACGGCTACCGGGTCCACGCTTTTTTCGACATCGGGAACGCGACCCGGACCTACGGGCTCACCATGGCCGATGGAACCCGCAGCCAGACATTCTGGACCGCCGATACCCCGACGGATGCCGATGCCAACAACGATGCGGTCATCGACTGGCTGCAAACCACTGCGACCACCGCGGAGAGCGCGGTGCCCAATGCCAATCACGCGGTTCTCGGGCTCTTCACGGGCGATACCCTCACCCTTTCCGGCGCTGGCACCACGGGCCGTGCCGCTCTCAGCGGTTTCCAGATCGTGCGCAATACCGCGCCCATCGCCACCATCGCCAGCTTCACCGTGACGCCTGCCATTTACTCGCCCGGCGAATCCGTGACGCTGAGTTGGAATGTTCAGAACGCCGGCTCGATCTCGATCAATCAGGGAGTCGGCACGGTGGCGGCATCCGGCACGGCGGTGGTCACTCCGGCGGGGCCCACGAAGTGGACACTTAGTGCTATCCGCGGCGGCACCACCGTCACGGCGGATGCCACCGCCACGCCGGCTCCCGCGGAAATCGACGTTTATCTCCTCGGCGGCCAATCCAACATGCAGGGCACCGCGCTTTCGTCGCAGCTCAGTCCCGCCGAACTCGCCGCGCCCGGGGTCCAGCTTTATGTCGCCGGCAGCGGGATCAATGGCGCGATCGCCAATCAACTGGTCCCTCTCCAGCCGGCCAACGGCAGCACCTTCGGGCTGGAGATCGGAATCGGCGACCGCTTGCGGAACCTGCGCCCGGGCCGGCCGATGGTCCTCCTGAAATACGCCGCCAGCGGCACCAGCCTCGAGATCGGCTGGAGGCCGGGTGCCAACGCCGCTGACACCGCCAACTGGGGGCCGAATTTCACCGCCTTCGTCAACACGGTCAATGGTGGCATCGCAGCCCTGGAGGCGGCGGGCTGGGTGCCGGTGATCCGCGGGATGTGCTGGCAGCAGGGCGAGCAGGACGCCAAGGACGGGCTCGACGTCCCGGAATCCGACACCAGCGCCGACGACTATGGTGCCAATCTCGCCCACTTGATCGGCCGCGTCCGCGAGCAGTTCGCCCCCCACGCCGGTCCTGGCGGGATCCGCTTCGTCGCGGGCCAGGTTCTTCCATACGCGCCTCCGGGCGGCGACGTGGCCACCCGCTTCCCCGGCCGTGCGCTGGTCCGCCAGGCCATCCTCGATGCGGATGAAGACTCCGGTGCGCCGCGGTCCGTCGCCAACACTGCGGCCGTTCCGACCAACGAGATCGACCATCCCAGTCACGAACAGGAAGTCGATGGCTACCGCGACGATGACGAGGTCCACCAGAACACCGTCGCGCTGCTCGCCATCGGCCGCTCGATGGCCGAAGCCCTCCTCGACCTCAGCCCGCAGTCCTACATCGATTGGTCCGCCGGCCGCGGTCTGGCGGGCGGTCGCGACGACGATGATGACGGCGACGGCCTGAGCAACGAGCAGGAGTATCTCTTCGGCGGCGACCCGAAGCTCCTTTCCGATGCACCGCGGCCCCGGGTCGTAATTGGAACCGGAGCGGCGAGATACGTCGTCCCTTGGAACCGGGGGGCGACGGAGTCCATTCCCTCCGCCGAGTTCTCGCCGGACCTCCTCGACTGGGTCAGCCAGACGCCGGTGCCGCTGCCCGTCACCGAGTTGCCGGACGGCACATCCCTGCTGAACTACGAGGCCCCCTGGCAGATTGGCGACCCGGCACATCCCCGCGGGTTCTTCCGCACTCGGGAAGTCTCGCCCTGATGGTGCCGGGGCGAGGTCGTCACCGTTGGCAATGATTTGCCTCTCCGGCACCCTTGGTCCATGATCCGTGGAACACGCCTTCTGGGAGGCCAACCATCGACCTGTATCATGATGACGAAATTCACCGCATTCCTCTTCCTCGCTGTTACCGTGCCCGTGGTCATGGCCGCACATCCGGTTCCTGAAAGCCCGCTGTGGCTGACCTATCCCGGCGGCGAAGGCCCGGGAAAGGGCAAACACATCGTCCTGATCGCTGCCGAACAGGAATACCGCGGCGAGCAGTCGATGCCGATGCTGGCCGGCGTCCTCTCCAAGCATCACGGCTTCGACTGCACCGTCCTCTTCGGCGTGAACGAGAAGGGTCTGGTCGATCCGACCCTGCCGGTTTACCCGGAGAAGGGGAAAGAGGCCGAGTTCAAGCCGCACAACATCCCGGGCCTCGAGCATCTGGAGAAAGCCGATCTCCTGATTTTCACCACCCGGTTGCTGACCCTGCCGGACGATCAGCTCAAGCGCATCGTCGCTTATCTCGATTCCGGCAAGCCCATCATCGGCACGCGGACCGCGAACCACGGATTCCAGAGCCCCTTGCCCTATGAGATCGACGGCAAGCGGGTGAACATCGGCCAGATCCTCGGCGGCAGTTTCATGGGCCACCACGGCAACTGGCAGGCGGACTCGACCCGCGGCGACATCATTCCGGGGATGAAGGATCACCCGATTCTAACAGGCGTGAAGGACATCTGGGGTCTGACCGACGTCTACCGCACCTTCAAGGAAGGCACCGGCCTGCCGGAAGGCTGCACGGCGCTCGTCATGGGCCAGCCCTTGATTGGCCGGGTGCAGGGCGGCGCGGACAATCCCGAGAAAGAGCCGCTGCCGGTGGTCTGGTTCAAGGAATGGAAGACCAGCAGCGGCAAATCGGCCCGCGTCCTGCAATCCACCATGGGCAGCGCCAAGGACTTCGAAAACCCCGGCCTGCGCCGGCTGATCGTCAACGCGGCCTACTGGGGCCTGGCCATGGAGGACAAGATCACCCCGGACCGCTCCGTCGACTACACTTCCGAATACAAGCCGCTCTCCAGCGGCTTCAACTACGAGAAGCTCGGCGTCGTCCCGCGCCCGCCGGCGGAGTATCGCTGATTTGACAGGTGGCCACGACAAGAGTGTCGTGGCTCCTTAGAATACGGCGCTACTTCGCCACCGTATCCAGCTCCTTGCCCAGCTCCTCGATGCTGGTGAAGCGCTTCGCGCCGGGCATGCGCCAGAGGTGCTTCACCTCCTCGAGGTGCTTCTCGTAAACGTCGCGCGGTCCGCAGTTGCGGGCCTTGCAGATGGCGGTGGCGCGGCCGACGGCGACGCCCATCATGCCGATGGTCTTCATCACGCGGATGGTGCCCAGCGCCTCGCGGGTGACGCTGATGTTGCGGCCGGCCATGAAGAGGTTCGGCACGTTGCGCGAATAGAGGCAGCGGTAGGGGATCGGGTAGCCGATCTTGTTGTCGATGGCATGGCGGTGGATGGCCTTGGCAATGAAAGGCCGGTCGGGATTGGCCTTGGTGTAAACCGGGTGCGGGACGTGCAGGTCGATCGACCAGGTGGTCAGCACGCAGCCGTCGGGGAAGGCCTTCTTGCTGTCGATGTCGGTGTCGCTGAGGATCACGTCGCCGAGCAGTTGCTGGGTTTCGCGGGTGCCGCCGACGTAGGCCATCCAGTCGAGTTTCGCGCCGCTGTGGCCCTTTTTCTCAGGGTCGCGGGCGGTGTAGGCGCTGTGGTTCTTGATCGCGTTCCAAGCGCTGAAGGAGGCGAGCAGGTTCCAATCCCGGGTCTTTTCGAGTTCGTGGATCGGATGGTTGTTGAAGCCGCTTTCCCAGAACCATTCGGCATGGCCGCGCTGGGGGTAGGGGAAGCCCTTTTCGTCGAGCGGGAGCATCCACGGCTCCTCGCGGAAGGGCTGGGGTTCGGCCTCGCTCTTCCACATCCACATGTTGCTCATGCCCATGCGGCCCTTCTCGGTCATCGTCAGGTCGGCGCCGGCCCACTGGCCGATGAAGGCGTGGCCGGTGCAGTCGGCGAAAAAGGTGCCGCTCACTTTCTTGAGCTTGCCGGTCTTCACTTCCAGCAGCTTGGCGGAGGCGATCTCCTTGCCGCGCATCTCCAGGCCGTAGCCGTGGTGGCCGAGGAAGAGCGTGATGTTCTTCTCCGCGGCAACGACCTGGGCCTTCTTGTCATCGACGAACTGCTCGGCAGGAGCGGGCGAGGCCTTCGCCTGGTCTTCGATCTCGCGCACGATGTCGGCCATCAGGAACTCGCTCGGCGGCAGGTTGCCCTTTGCCCAAACGCGGACTTCCGACGATCCGTTGCCGCCCAGCACCTCGCGGTTTTGGACCAGCGCGACCTTGCACCCCATCCGCGCCGCGGAGATGGCGGCACCGAGGCCGCCATAACCGCCGCCGATGACGACCAGGTCGAAATTCCCGGCGTCTTCGATGCTGCCGGGTGCGCCCGGGATCTTCCAAGCGATGCGGTCTTCCAGCAGGCACTTCTCCGGTGGCTTCACGCCTTCGCTGCGGCTGAGGAAAATCGCGTCCACCCGGCCGTTGAAGCCGGTCAGGTCCTTCAGCGCGATCGTGGTGCTGCCGGCGGGCAGCGTGGCGGTGCCGGCTTCTTCCCAATGCCACTTGCTGTCGCCTTTGCCGAGTTCGCCGCCGAGTTGCTTGCCGCCGACGCTCATCGTGAAGCGTCCCGCGCCGCCTTCCCGACCGAGCGACTCCGACCAGTCCATGGTCCGCACCCAGATCTTGTAAGTGCCGGCTTCCGCGATCTCGACCGCGGTGCTGGCGTCCGCAACCGGCTTGCCGAGGCCGTGGGCGATCAAGTAGGGCGAGCCCATCGTCTCGATGAACTGGGTGTCGATCTGCCAGCCGCCATGAGTGGCGAATTGCTCGGCCTCGATCACCAAGCTTTCGGCGGCATGTGCTGCCGGAGCGGCCATCGCCGCCAGGGCGATCCAGGAGATAAGTCGGGTTTTCATCATTTTAGGAAAATTTGATACGGAGGGTCGCTGCGGACCTGTCAAATAAAGTTGCCCCTTTGCTCTCACGGTTTTGCCACGACCGGCCAGCCCGGAAATTGTCGCGCGTCCGGCTTTGTCACGTCGGCAAAGCGCGGCCAGCATTCGAAGGTCACTTCGCCGGCGGATTTCTTGAAGCGGATCAGCCCGTAGCCGTCGGCCCAGCCGGTGTCGAGGGCGAGGGGGGATTTTTCCTGCGGATCCCGAGCGGCGACCTTGCTGCGTTTCGGGTCGGGATTGGCATAGGCGACCATGCTGATCTTGTTGTCGAAGCCATCGAGGAAGTCGCCGGTCCACGGCAAGGGCGAGCCGGCGACGGGGTTGGCGCCCGGCTTCTCGTCCTCCGGCCACCACCAGCGGCCGTAGTAGTTGTTGACGATGGCCGGCACGATGAACGACCAGGGGCCGTCGCGAAAGCCGTCGATCCCGTGCTGGACCACGCTGGCAAGGTGCTGGTCGCCGCCAATGTGTACGGCGCGAGCTCGCTTGATCAAGCGGAGTGCTTGGTTCCGGCCGGTCTGCGGCCAGCCGTTCGAGTCGAGGTCGGCGTGGAGGCGGTTGCCCTGGCTGCCGTGAAGGTGGACGCCACCGCAGAAGCCGGTCTGCGAAAGCACCGCTTTCATCGCGACGCCCTCGCGCATGGTGGCCCAGTCGCCGAGGAACTTTTCCTGCCGCGCGCCGAGGAGCTGGAGGCCCGGGGTGTCGATCACCTTGGGATCATATTTCGGGTCGCGGATGTGGTCGGGCCGCGGGCCTTTCATCGGGTGGCGGCCGAGCGGTCCGGTCTTGAACTTGCGGTCCTCGAGGATCGCGAAATCGACCCCGCCCAACAGCAGTCGGGTATAATACACACCGATGCCCTGCTCGACCGGCTTCGGATCGTAGGGATCGGGCAGGTGGGCGCACTGCTGGCGCTCGACCATTTTCACATACTCCGGGTGGAAGAAGTATCCGCCGTCGTGGCCGGCACCGGCCTTGGCCTGCTTGCCGCCTTCGCCCCAAAGGTTGCCCTGGCCGATGTCATGGTCGTCGGGAATGGTGACGCAGGGGCGCTCGCGGAAGATCTCCTTGAAGGCGAGGCCGAACTTGAGCCACGCGGCGGTGTGCTCGGTGTGGTCGTAGGACTGGTCGCCAGCGAAGAAGATCAGGTCGGGGTCCTGGTGGTTGATGTTGCGGGTGTATTCGGGACGGAGGCCGCGGTCCTTGTTGGAGTTGCAGGAAAGCGCGGCGACGACGATCTCGTCGCGCTCGCCGGGGTCCTTGCGGATCAAGCCTTCGAACATCGCCTTCTCGCCGTGGCGGAGGCGGTATTTGACGTTCCGGGAAGCGTCCCAATCTTCGATGCGGAAGCAGGTCGACCAGCCGAGGTCGTGGACTTTCTGGCGTGCGACTTCTTTCCAGCCGCCGTCTTTTTCCATCTCGAGCCGGACTTCGCGGGTCTCTTTCGGATAGAGCGGGTAGAGCTGGGCGCTGAGTTTGAGCACGCCGTTGTGGACGGTGTAGAGGCCGAAGGCGACGACCTGGTCGCGCGGGACCTTGAGGTCGATGATCGGATTCGCCGGGCGTTTCCACCAAGAGTCGGTGCAGAGGGAATCTTCCTTCTTCAGGAACGGGGCCTTGACCGGCGGCTCACCGAGATCGGTGGGCTCGGCGGCGGCGAGGCCGATGGCGAAGGGGATCAGCAGGAGAGACTTCATCGGATCGTTCTAACGCTTGGGTTTCTGAGCGGGCTTGCTCCGGTCGGCGAGCCGCTGCTTGGCGACGCCATCGAGCGGCCAGTCGGGGGAAGGGGAATGATGCGCCATCATCAGTTCGGCGGCCTGCTGGACGAGCTCGGGCTTGTCGGCGGCGAGGTTGTTCTTTTCGCCGGGATCTTTGGCCAGGTCGTAGAGTTCGATCTCGGCCTTCGGTCCGTTTTTCACGGCCTTCCAGTTGCCGAAGCGGACCGCTTGAATCGGCTTCCCTTCGTGGAGTTCCCAGTAAAAGGAATCGCGCTTCGGAGCAGGGCCGCCCTTTAGGTGGGCCACCAACAAAAGCCATCAGTCTTGCATTCCGCGGGGATGGCAGCCCCGGCGAGCTGGGCGGCGGTGGGCAGGAAATCCCAGAATGCCCAGGGTTCGTCCGAGACCCGGCCGGCGGGCACGGTGCCGGGCCAGCGGGCGATGCAGGCTTGGCGCAGCGCGCCTTCATAGAGGCCGCGCTTGAAGCCGCGGAGGCCGTTGGCGGCTTGGTTGAAGCGCTTGCCGATCTTTGATTCGGGCGCGAACGACGAGCCGTTGTCGCCGGTGATGATGACGAGCGTGTTGTCGTCAATGGCCAGTTCCTTGAGCAGGTCCAGCAGTTCGCCGACATCGGAGTCGATGCGGCTGACCTGCGCGGCGTAGGATTTCTCCTCAAGCGACCAGGGCTTGTCGGCGTAGCGGCCGAGCTCGTCGATCTCGTGGCGGCCGTGGGGCAACGTGATGGCGTAGAACAGGAAGAAGGGCTTCTCTTTGTGACTGCGGACGAAATCGAGGGCGGACTGTTGGATCAACTCCTGGGCGTAGGTTTTGCCGACGGTTTTCCCATCGTTGCCGGGTAGGTCGATCCTGCGCTCGTTATCCCAGAGATAAGTCGGGAAAAAGCTGTGGGCGTGGCGCTGGCAATTGTAGCCGAAGAAGCGGTCGAAGCCCTGCTTGAAAGGACTGCCGCTGGTGTCGAAGAAGCCCATGCCCCACTTGCCGGTGCAGCCCGTGGCATAACCCGCGGACTTCAGGATTTCCGCGACGGTGACGGTTTCGGCGGGGAGCGGCTTCTGGCCTTCAGGCGCGATCTCCCAGTTGCCGCGGACCGGGCAGTGGCCGGAGTGGAGGCCGGTCATCAGTGAAGCGCGGCTGGGGGCGCAGACGCTGGTGCCGCAGTAGGTCTGAGTGAAGCGGGTGCCCTCGGCTGCCATCCGGTCGAGGCGCGGGGTTTGGATGATCTTCTGGCCGTAAACCCCGAGATCGCCCTGCGCGAGGTCGTCGCTGAGGATGAAGATAAGGTTCGGCGGCGCGGCGGCCGCGAGTCCGCTGGCAGCAGCGCAAAGGAGGGCGAAGCGGAGAACTGGGATCATGAGTATCTGCGATTTTCTGGTGATGTGCTCGAAGCAAGGGAAACTGGGGGTTCCAAGGTTGGATGTCGATCACCCCCGGAAAAAATACGCCAGGGAAGTGATGAAATTGTCGGCGATGTGGCGATTCCGAACGACGACTGATCGTTCCAGAGACGCTGGATAAGGAATCCGCAGGCCGTGGCGGACTTGAGGCTCTGTTCAATCAGGTGCCATCTCTCTGTGGCGGTAATCCCACCTGCTTCCAAAAAGGCTCGTCTGCGGGGCGACAATTTCTGGAAGATGCGACTTCTGCCGCGAGTAAGTCGCGGGCTCTCAACGGACCAGGATACCCAGAAAAATGACAAAAGAAACCGATGACATTCAAGCCGTGGAGAAACTCGGCGAAGCGAGAGACTCGATCGTAAAAGAGCTGCGCAAAACCATCATGGGTATGGAGGATGTCATCGACGAGATGATGATCGCCATTTTTGCGCGGGGTCACTGCCTGCTGGTCGGCGTTCCCGGCTTGGCCAAAACGCTGCTGGTCAGTTCGTTAGCGAAGACCATGAATCTCGGCTTCAAGCGGATCCAGTTCACGCCCGACCTGATGCCCTCCGACATCACCGGCACCGAGTTGTTGCAGGAAGATCCCGAAACGCACCGCCGCAGCTTCAAGTTCCAGAAAGGCCCGGTTTTCACCAATCTGCTGCTCGCCGACGAAATCAACCGGACGCCTCCCAAGACCCAGGCTGCGCTGTTGGAGGCGATGCAGGAAAAACGCGTCTCGTCCGGCGGTGAGGACTACAAGCTGGACGCGCCGTTCTTTGTGCTGGCCACCCAGAATCCGATCGAGCAGGAGGGAACCTATCCGCTGCCGGAAGCCCAGCTCGACCGCTTCCTGTTCAACATCATGGTGAAATACCCGAGCCGCTCCGAGGAGCTCGACATCATGCGAAGCGTGACCACCGATGACGAACCGGTGACCAATCAGGTCGTGGATGGCCCGACGATCCTTGAGTTCCAGCACCTGGTGCGCCGGATTCCGGTGGCTGACAACGTGTTTGAATACGCCGCGGCATTGGTGCGGGCGACTCGCCCCGGTCAACCGGAGACGCCGGAGTTCGTCAACAAGCTCATGTCATGGGGCGCCGGCCCGCGCGCATCGCTCAATCTCATCGTCGCCGGTAAGGCTCGCGCTGCGCTGCGTGGTCGCTGCCACGTGACGATCGAAGACATCAAGGAGCTCTGCCTGCCGATCCTGCGCCACCGCATCATTCCCAATTTCGCCGCGCGTTCCGAAGGCATGACCTCGGATTCGCTGATCGCGAAATTGTTGGAAACGATCCCTGCCAACGGCAAGTGACCCTCTCCCATGTCCGAACACTTGCCAGAAACGCAATATCTCGATCCCGAGGTGTTGCAGAAACTCGGCGATCTGGAGTGGGTCGCGCGCGAGGTCGTGGAAGGCTTGCGGGTGGGAAGCCACCGCAGTCCCCTGCGCGGCTTCAGCACGGAGTTCGCGCATCACCGCCAGTATTCGCCCGGCGATCCGATCCGCTCCATCGATTGGCGGGTGTTTGGTCGCACCGAGAAATATTTCACGAAACTCTACGAGGCGGAGACGAATTTCGACTGCCACATCCTGGTCGATTCCAGCGCGTCGATGACCTATGGATCGGGAAAGGTTTCGAAGCTCGAATACGCGAAATTCCTCGCCGCCTCCATCGCCTACATGGTGCTCAAACAGCGGGACTCGGTCGGGCTTTCGGTGTTCGATTCCGAGGTCCGCGCCTACATGCCGCCGCGTTCCTCGATGAATGTCATTTTGGAGATCGACCGCATGCTGCGGGTGACCAAGCCGATCCCGAAAACGACCATCGCCAAGCAGCTCCACGACATCGCGATGATGATGAAGCGGCGTTCGTTCGTGGTGCTGATCTCGGATCTGTTTTCCGATGTGGACGACATCATGGCGGGGCTCGATCACCTGAAATACGACGGGCACAACGTTGTCGTCATCCAGCCGCTTGATCCTTATGAGCTGGAGTTTCCTTTCAAGGGAACCTGGCGCTTCGACGGACTGGAAGGGGAAGAGCCGCTCACCACGGAAACGGACCGGATGCGGGAGACCTACCTGGCCGCGCTCAACCGGTTTCTCGAGACCCTGAACGCTCGCTGCGTGGGCAGCCACATCGATTACACCATGGCGAACACCAGGCTGCCACTCGACGCGGTGCTCAGCGAAGTCGTCCTGAAACGCCAGAACCTCAGCGCCCCTTCGGCCCAAGCCCGTTCATGAGTTTTCTCAACCCATTGCTTCTTCTCGCCGCTCTCGGGATCAGCCTGCCGATCCTCGCGCACCTGCTCAACCGTTTCCAAGTCCAGCATACCGAATGGGCGGCGATGCAGTTTCTCAACCGCAGCGTGCGGGTGCGCTCGCGGCAAATCAAGCTGCGCGATCTCCTGCTGCTGATCCTGAGGTGCCTGGCGTTGCTTCTGTTAGCTTTGGCCTTGGCGCGTCCGGCGTGGGACAAGGCCTCATGGTTTCCCGGCGAGCGCCGCGCCGGAGTGGTGATCGCCATCGATTCGTCGTTCAGCATGGGGCACGGCGCGGAGGGCGCGACCCGGTTCGACGAGGCGATCAAGCGGGTGGATGTGATTCGGGAAAAAATGGCGCCCGGCGATCCGATCACGCTGGTGATGATGGGCGGCGACCAGCAAGTCGTGCTGCGCAACATGGCCTACGATGCGAATCGTTTCGAGGATGCCATCGCGAATCTATCCGCGAGCCCTGGCACGATGGATCTTGTCAACGAACCCAAGCGTATCGCCGAACTGGTGGCGGACATGGAAGCACCGCAGAAGGAAGTCTATTTGATCACCGATGCCCAGGCCGCGGATTGGAAACAACCCTCCGCCCGGCTGCGGGAGGCGCTCGCCGACCTCGACGCTCACGCAGAGGTCTTCGTGGTGCCGGTGCGCGGCGGTGATGACAATCTCGCCGTCACCGATCTTGAGCTGGTGGCCGGTGTGTTGCGCAAAGGAACGACCGCCCGCTACCGCGCCACGGTGCGCAACTGCGGTACAACCCCCGCTTCCAACATCGCGCTGCAATGCCGCGTCGATGGCGTGGAAATCGACCGCAAGGTCATCCCGCTGATCGCCCCCGGCGACTCGGAGACCGTGTCGCTTTTCGTTCCCTTCCACAACGCCGGAGCCGCCCGCATCACGGCGGAAATCACCGGCGACCCGTTGGAAGCGGACAACGTGCGGCGCACCGTCGCGGTGGTGCGCGACCGGGTCTCGGTGCTCTGTGTCGATGGTTCGTCCGGCGATGCGGGTCGGTTGGTGGTCGCCGCGCTTCTGGCGCGGGCCGGCGGCGTGCAAGGCGAGGAATTCAGCGCGCGCTCCGTGCCGTGGTTGTCTTTTCCCGCCGAGGATCTCAGTCAGGTCGATGTGCTGGTGTTCGCGGATGTTCCCGAAATCACCAAAGAGCAAGCCGGGCAGCTCGAGGGCTTCATCCGCCGCGGCAATGGCTTGATCTGGTTCGGCGGCGATCAAGTGAAGGCGGAAGCCTGGAACGAGCGCGCCGCCAGTGAGGAAACGCCGCTCTTGCCCGCACGGCTTCGCGGAAAGGTCACCACCAGCGACGCTCTCGGCGCGGGCAAGCCGCTGGATGCCGACTTGTCCGATCACCCGGTCTGCCTGCCGCTGATGTCCCTGCCCGAGGACTTGCTCGGTGAAACCCGCTTCATGCGCCTGTTCGAGGTGGAGCCGATGTCCAGCAGCTTCGCCGTGCTGCAGCTCGCGGGGAGCGGAGCGCCGGTGCTGTTAGAGAAAGCGCTCGGCCGCGGCCAGGTGTTCCAGTTCACCACCACCGCCGAGACCGCATGGAACAACATGGCGCTGACCCCGGTCTTCCCGCTGGTCATGCAGCAGATCGTCACCTACCTGTCGGGCCGCGAGTTCGAGAGCCCGCGCAGCGTCGGCGATTCGCTCACGCTCACCTATGTCGATCAGCCGGATGCCAGCGATGCGGTTTTCGAAACGCCATCAGGGGAAAACATCACCGTGCCCGTGCGCGAGATCGACGGGCAATTCGTCGCTCTGTTAGAAAACGCCCACGAAGCCGGCTACTACACCGCCCGCGTCAGCGTGCAGGCGGCCGGTTTGCCGATTGCGGTGAATGTCGATCCGCGCGAGTCGCAAATCGCATGCCTCGGGGAATCCGAACTGCGAGCGAACCTCGAGGGCCTCGGGCTGCAAGTCTCCGCGAGCGGCGATGAGCTGGCGGCGGCCATCGAGTCGAGTCGCACCGGCCGCTCCGCCTGGCGGGTGTTCATGATCGCCGCCCTCCTTTTCCTGCTGCTCGAATGTCTGCTGGCCGACCGCATGACGTCCCGTGGCAGCGCCAAGGCCGCCGAACCCTCCAGCCCATTGCCCGAGAATGCCTAGCCCCTTGCTCATGACCCTCGGTTCCGACGCCTTCTTCTGGGCACGCCCGCTTTCCGCGCCTCTGATGATCGCCGTGTTTGTGGCGGTGGTGCTGCTGAGTCTTTTTCTTTATCGCCGCTCCTGGGGGGTGTCGCTGTGGTTGCGCGCGGTCTTGTTTGTCGCACGGTTGGTGGCGCTGCTCCTCGTGGTGGCATCGCTTTTCGAGCCGACCGCCGTGGTGAGCGAAACGCACACCCAGCAGCGCACGCTGCCGATCCTCATCGACGTCTCGGAAAGCATGTCGATGAAAGACCAGCGGAAAAACACGCAGGACATCGCCGCTGCCGCCGCTGCCCTCGGCATGCTTGGCAACGAAGCCCTCGAGCCGGATGAATTGGTGATGCGGCTCGATGCCGAGCAGCGCCAGACGATCCAATCGGCCTCGCGTCTCGATCTCGCACGCGGCATCCTCGGCAAGTCCGCTGCACCCGTTTTCAAGGAATTGGGCGAGTCGTTTGACATGAGCTATCACAGCTTCGGGCGCTCGACGCACATCCTCAGCGAGGACGATCTGAAGAGCCTCACCGCAAGCGAACCGGCCACCGCCATCGCGGCCTCGCTGGAAGCGGCGGCGAAGTCCGGCGCGACCACGCCGGCGGGCATCGTGTTGTTGACCGACGGCATCGAAAATACTTCCTCCCAACGCATCGAAGCCGTGCTCCAGGATCTCGGCGCGCGCGGCATTCCGGTTTTCCCCGTGCCGATCGGATTGGAAGAGCCCGACGACATTTCGATCCGCAACATCGTGATGCAGGAGGTGGCGTTCTCCGGCGACAGCGTGCCGGTGCAGGTGCAGGTGCTCTCGAAGGGCTACGAGAAACGCTCGGCCAAGCTCACGATCCAGCTCAACGACCGCCAGGTGTTCCAGCGCCGCATCCGCTTGCAGGGCGGATTGCAGTTCGAGGACGTGGAGTTCAATGTCGATCTCTACGAAAAAGGCGCGGCGCGGGTGGCGGTGTCGATCGAGCCGTTCGACGACGAGATTTCCGTGGCGAACAACCGCGTCGAACGCAGCGTCCGGGTGGTGAACGAAAAGGTCAACGTGCTCTACATCGAGGGCAACAACCGCTGGGAGTTCCGCTACCTGAGCGCGATCCTCAAACGCGACCCGCGGCTCAACACCACTTTCATCTCCTCCTCCGCAGGGGCGGATTTCGCCCGCAACTCGCCCGAGTACATCGAGCGCTTTCCCTCGAAACGCGAGGAGGCCTTCAAATACGACCTCATCATCCTCGGCGATGTGGATTCGAAATTTTTCACCACGGATGAGCTGAACCTGATGGAAGAACTGATCCGCGACCGCGGCGCTTCGCTGCTGGTGCTCTGCGGCCCGATGCACACGCCTTCGTCGTATGTGGGTACGCCGGTCGAGACGATCATGCCCGTGCGCTTCGATGCGGACAGCGAGTGGGAAATGACCTCGGAGTCGGTCTATCCGGTGCTCACGGCCGAGGGGCGCAGCAGCATGGTGATGCTTTTGGAAAACGAGACCGAGGAGAACGATCGCATCTGGAGCCGCGTCGCGCCGCTCGATCACTTGCCGCCGCTGCTCGGGGTCAAGCCCGGTGCGACGGTGCTCGCCACGCTTTCCGATGCCGCAAGCGGATCGCAGGGCTATCCCTTGGTCGCTTGGCATCGTTACGGCACGGGAAAATGCCTGAGCATGGCCAGCGACAGATTGTGGCGTCTGCGTTTCAAAACCGGCGACAAATACCACTGGCGCGTTTGGTCGCAGTCGATCCAGTTCCTCACGCTTTCGCGCCTGATGGGTGAGCACAAGCGCATCCGCATCGAGACCGACCGCACGCTCTATCAGGATGGCGAGCAGGCGCGGCTTTATGCTCATGTGCTTGATGAGGACTTCGAGCCGGTCGTTCAGCCGTCGTTTGAGATCACGGTCAACGGCGTGGATGGAAATGCCCTGCGCGAGACCCTGAGCCTCCAGCCCGACCGCACTTCGCCGGGGCTTTATGAAGGCTATTTCACCGCACCTATCGCCGGACGCTACCGCCTGGAGGCGAACGAGAGCGACAAGGAGGTTGCCAACACCACCGAGTTCCAGGTGGCGGTGGTCAACCGGGAATTGTCCGACACCCACATGCGCCGGGAGGGGCTTCAGCGCATCGCCCAACTCTCCGGCGGTGCCTGCCTGGAGCCGAAAGAATTGGCCAAGCTCGGCGGCCTGTTGAATGCCGAACCGATCACCACCACCGTCCGTTCGGAACGACCGATGTGGGACACCGGCTGGGTGGCGGCGCTGCTGGTCGGCTTGCTCGGCATGGAATGGATCTTGCGCAGAAGACACGATTTAACCTGATGAGCCAGGAATCTAACAACACCATCCACCGATGCCTGCGCGCCGTCTGGCAACGCACGCAGCGCCGGCATGCCGCGGGCGGGGCGCTGGCATTCGCCCGCTGGTTCATACTGCTCACGCTGGGCGTGATCCTGATCGACCGCCTTGTCTACCTTCCCGGTTGGTTGCGTGCGATCGCTGCCATGGCGGTTCTCGCAGTTGCCTTGCGCCAGGCCTGGCGTCACGGCGGATCGCGGCTGCGCCGGTTCGATGCGATGCGCGCCGCCGAGCAGATCGAGGAAAGCCATACCGGTCTCGACAGCCTGCTGTTCACCGCGCTCCAGTTTCAACAACAGGGAGCCACCCCGGGAACTTCGGCGGCGATGTGGGAACACGCCCAACGCAAGGCGCAGGAGGCGGTGCGAGATGTCGCCCCGCAGGAAGTGGTGCCGATGAAAGCTCTCAGGCAACCGCTGCGCGTCGCGCTCGGCATTGCCGCGATCTTCCTGCTGTTCGCGATTCTCAAAGGCCCCTTCCTCGCGGCGGGCTTTGGCCGTTTGTTCACGCCGTGGCTCGCCATCGTCTATCCGACCGACACGAAAATCGACATGGGCAAGGGTGACTTGGTGATCCAGGAAGGCTCGCGGGCTGAGATCGAAATCCGGCTTTCCGGCCAAGTTCCCAAGACAGTCGAGCTGGCCCTGCGCACGGGTGAAGGCCGTCCGCGTGAGATCGATCTCGAGGTGGCCGATGGCGTGGGCACCTACGAAATCGCCGCCGCCTCGCGCGATTTCAGCTACCGGGTGAAGGCCGGCGATGCGCGCAGCGAATGGCGCCAGGTGCGCGTGATTCCCGCTCCCCGCATGGCGAGGGTGGCGGTCGAGCTCGATTTCCCCGACTACATCGAGCGGCCGAATGAGACCGTCGAGGCATTGACCCTGACCGTGCCGGAGGAAACGAAAGTGCGCTGGCAGCTCACCTTGGACACGTCGATCCGCGAGGCGAAATTGCACCGCGACGATGCCGAAGACCTGCCGCTGACGATCGGTGAGGATGGTCGCACGCTGACACTTTCCGAAACCGCATCCGCATCGCGCGGCTATGGCTTTTCGTGGATCGAGGACCAACACGGCTTCTCCTTCACCAGTCCGCGTTATTTCCTTCAGGTGGCCTCCGACCAAGCGCCGCGCATCGAGTTGACCGCGCCCGTGGCCAACCTCAACGCCATGCTCGGGCGTCCGCTGACCTTGGCGGTGCGCATGCAGGACGATCACGGCATCGGCGCGACCCGCATCATTTATCGCGTCAACCGTCGGCCGGAAAAAACGGTCGAGCTGCCTACGCCCAAGGGTGAGGGCGAACAGACGCTCGATTGGGATTATCGCAAGGAGATCGCCGACTTGCAGGTGGGCGACTCGGTGTCTTTTCTCGTCGAAGTGGCCGACAAATATCCCGGCGATGACGGTGTGCACGTGGCGCGCACGGATACAAGGCGCATCACCTTTCTCTCCCGCGAGGATTATCTGGCAGAAGTCACCAAGCAAATGGAGCGCCTGCTCACCCGGGTGCGCACGCTCTATCGCCAGCAACGCGCCGCGCATGATCTCGCGGTCAGCCTCGATCCCGCCGCCGAAAGTTTCCTTGCCACCTGCCAGCTCGAAGCGATCCGTCAGGAAATGGTGCGCGAACAACTCGTCATCACCGCCGATGAAGTCCAAACCTTGCTCGACGACCTTGCCGCCAACCAGGTCACCGATGCGTTGGAAAGCGCTTCGTTGGCCTCCCTGCGCGATGCCTTGCGCACGATAGCCAGCGATCACGTCGCCCGCGCCGCCGACCTGTTGCGCGCGCAAGTCGGTGCCGCGACCCGCGACCCGAGGCCCGCCACCGCTGCGGTCAATCAGGCCGCGCGTGAACTCGCCGGACTCGTCCTGTTGCGCGGCATTGATGCCTCCCGTGAGGTGTTTGCCCGCGAAACCACCATGCTCGCGAAGGAGTTGGCACGTCTTCGCCTGCGACTCAATCAAGCAAGCCCGGATCAGGCGGAAGCTTTGGCAAAAGGCATCGAGGAGATCGCAACCTGGACCGACCGGTTGTTCGACCAACTCACTTCGGGCATGCGCTATGACAACCGGCCGCTTGCCGTGCTCGGCCTGAGCCGCCGCATCTACGACCTGCGTAAAGCGAAGTTAACCGATGCCATTCGCGGGGTCGCCGCGCAGTCACGCGGGGGTAAATCGGCGGAAGCGAATGTCGCCCTGCATTCGCTGATCCGGCCCTTGTTGGAGGCCGAGTTCACCATGCGCAGCGGTGCCGAATACGCCATGGTCCGCTCGTTGCGCGAACAACTCGCCGCCCTGATTTCCGGACAGGAAAAACTCCTCGGCGATGCCCAGAATGCCACGGATTTCACGGCACTGGCCAAACGCCAGGCCGCGCTCCGCGATGGATTGGTGCTGACCGGAATGTCGAACATCCCCGCGCCGCGCGCCGGCCTGTTGGATTTGACCTTGCCCCCCGCTCCGCCCGGCGATGAGCGGCGTTTGCGCGCGGAATCGCTGATGTCCGAGGCCGCAGCCAGCCTGCAGGCCGAGTCGAAAGACGAGGCGCTCACCCGCCAGCGCGACGCCCTCGCGGCGCTGCGGGAGCTCGATGGCATCGTCAACCGCTGGTCGGTCGAGCTTGCCCAAAACACCCTTGGCGTATCCGCCCAAGTGTCCGATGCCAGCGATCGTATCAGCGTGCTGGAACAATTCGAAACCCGCCAGATCGGCCTGATTGAACAGACCGAGGAAATCGCTCTCGATGAAAAGGATCCCGCCGCTTTGATCGAAGAACTGCTCTCGATCACCGTGGAACTCGACGCTTTTCGCAACGAACTGGCCGGCGAGGGAGCCAGGCCGGCGAAGGAAGTGTTGCCCTTGCTCAATCGCGTCGAATCAGCATCGAAGGCCATGTCCCTTGCCGTCACGCAACTCCGCGCCAAGAAGACCGAGGATTCGATCGAACCCCAGGAAACCGCCGCCGCCGCGTTGACCGAAGCCCGCGCCATCGCCGAGGGGCAACTGGTGCAGTTCAACCTGCAACAACAACTCATCGGATTCCAGCAAGCGGTGGCCAGCGCCAGCAACGACATGGCCGATGTGGTCGGCGGACAGAATGACCTGATCGCCGCGACGCAGGATGCCGACGAGAAACAACTGGAAGCCCTGCTGCCCCCGCAGCGCAACCTGCTTCAATGCCTCACCGACATCGCGCCCTACCTCGATGTGGTCGCGGCGCGATTGGATGTCGGCACGCCGCTGGTGTTCGCCGCCTCGGACGTGGAGGATGCTTTGTTGGCCATGGAAGACGGCGATGGCGAGGACGCCGCCGAGATTCAGGGAACCGCGGTCGACTCCCTCGCTAAGGTGCGGGCCTTGGTGGCCGAGGTGGCGGTGCAGACGGGTTACGTCACCGAGGTGGTCGAGTTCCTCCACAACCTCCAGTCGGACGGCTCGATGCTCGCTTTCCGCCAACGTCAACTCCGCGAGCAGGGCAAACCCCAGGAAGCGCTCGCGCTGCAACAGGCGCTCGCCGCCGATGCCAGGGCCTACGGTGAGGCTCTTTCCGCAGTCGCCGGGCGGATCGACTTCCAGATGCTCGATGAAAAAGTGAAGGAAAAATTCGTCGGCCTCGATCTCACCTTCGACGGCATGGTTCCCGCGAACCAGATGGACGAGGCGTTGCGCCTGCTGCAAGCCGGTGAGCCTGCGACCGAAGCGATGCAGTCGGCGGAAACGGCGTTTGGCGCACACTCCGGGCAATTGAACATCATCATCGCCATGCTCAACGGTCTGCCCGGAATTATTCTAACAAAAGCCGAGCCGCCCGAACTTCACCGCCTGATCGCCGTGCTCGACACCGCCAGCAAGCACCGCGCGTTGCTGCGCCGCGCCCATGCCGCCGCCGACAAGGATTTGCCGGGCATCGCCGCCGCCCAACAAGCGCTAGCCGATGCCATCGCCAAGTCCAATCAGGTGGAGGGACTCCAGCATTCCGTGCTCGCCAAAGCCCACGAACAAATGACGCCGATTGCCGGGATGCTGAACGCCCCGGACAAAGCAGCCGCCACCACGGCGCAACTTGCCTCCGACCAGACATTGCGCCACTTCATCATCGAGCAGGCGTTGGTCCTGAACACCGCCGTGCCACCCGCTTCCAGCAGCGACAGTGATGTGCTCACCGAGGCGGAAACGGACGATCTCTACTTCTCCGAGGCGGTTGGAGCCATCTCGGACTTCGTCAGTGGCGAGGCGCCGAAAGACAAGAAGTCCGAGTGGGAAATCCTCGGTGAACGCAACCGCGCCGCCCTCAACCAGAACTTCGCCCGCGAGTTGCCACTCGAATACCGAGCCACCCTCAAGGATTACTACGAAAGAGTCGCCAAATGATTTCACTCCTGCATCGAACGGCGTCCCATTGCTTCACCCGATTCTGTCTGGTGATCCTTTGTGTGCATTCCTTTCCCGCTATGGGGCAAATCGCCGAGCCGGAAGCCAAGGTGAAATCCGCCAAGCACTTGTTCATCCTTTCCGGTCAATCGAATATGACGGGCAACCTCCTTCAAGGATTTACCGAAAAGGTGGAAGGTGCTTTTGGAAAGGATAACGTGACGATTGCCATGAGCATGAAAAGTGGGCGAGGCATTCGTTTTTGGTGCGCGGACTATCGATATGCGGACAATCACAAACCTAGCGAACAAGAGCAACGCGACAACGGCAGTCTCTATCAGCCATTGATTGAAAGGGTCAAAGCTGCGGCGGGCGGTGAGGTTTTTGAAACGGTCACATTCATCTGGATGCAAGGGGAGTCAGATGCAGGGAGAGGTTATGCGGAGGTGTATGCGGAAAGTTTCATGAAACTCCTCCATCGGCTGAAGGCCGACTTGAAAAGAGACGATATCAAATTTGTGATTGGGCGCCTGAGTGATTTCGACATGAAAAATCAGAAGCATCCGCACTGGGCGAAAATGCGTGAGGTTCAAGTCAAAATCGCTGAAGATCATAAAGACGGAGAATGGATCGATACCGATGACCTGATCCAGGAAGATCCCAACGCTGCCGGCAATTTGCACTACGGCAAAGACGAATCGATCAAGCTCGGCGGGCGCTTCGCCGCAAAAGCCATTGAAATGATCGGCCAATCAAACCAACCACCGAAATGAAATATCTATCCAAGAACATTCTGACGCTCTGTGTGGCGTTGTGCTGGTGGTATCCTATGGAGCTATCCGCCCAGGCGACGGCGACACCAACAGACGCCCCCAAGGAAGGCGATGCGTTGGAGCTCACCGAAGCCGCCGACCGGGCCATGGAGCGCGGTTTGCAGCACCTCCTTTCCACCCAGAATCCCGACGGCTCCTGGAGCAATCCCGAAGGGGATTTCAAAATGGCCGGCACCTCGCTCGGACTCATGGCCTTCATGGTGAAGGGGCATTTTCCCGGCTTCGGTCGCCACGCTGCCGCGCTGGATCGCGCCAAGGATTTTCTGCTCAAACACGACAAGGAATCCCCCACCGGTTACGCCGGTGCCATGTATGAGCACGGCCTCTACACCCTCGCCCTGTCGGAACTCTGGGGCATGACCGCCAACAAGGAGGACAACAAGAAAATCCAAGTAGCCCTCGAGCGCGCCGTGCAGGTCATCCTTCGCGCGCAGAGCCCGCTCGGCGGATGGCGCTACCACGCCCGCCCCGACTGCGGTCAGGACACCTCGGTCACCGCCATGGTCTTCGTCTCCCTCGCATCGGCCCGGCAGGCGGGTGTCCTGGTGCCGACGGAAACGATCGACCGGGTCGTCGGCTACCTGCGCGATCAGGTGTGGAATGAACAGACCGGCGGCTTCGGCTACCAGGGAAACACCGGCACCACCCTCGCCTGCACCGCCGGGGGTGCCTACGCCGCCCAGCTCTGCGGCATGCGCGACACCGAGTGGGTTCAGGCCTCCATCCGCTACCTCGAGAACAGCCCCAAGATTTTCAATCCGGAGGAACTGGGTTACTATTTCTACACCCACTATTACGCCATCCAAGCGATGGTCCAGGCCGGGGAAGAACACTACGCGAAATGGTATCCGCAGATCCGCGATGCCCTCGTCTCCATCCAACAGCCCGACGGCTCATGGCTGGAAGGCAAATCGAAGAGCTACCCGCACCCCACGCCCATGGCCATCATCATCCTCGGCACCCCCCATCGCTACATCCCCATCTATCAGGAATAGCGGCCGTCCCGGAAAGCCTCCCGATTCCCGCAACGTGAAACCCAACCGGCAATGCAGATCATGAAACTCCTCACCAAAACCACCGTGGCGCTTCTCCTCGCGACCACCATCGGCTCGCTCTCGGCCGCCCAAACCCAACAGGAAGAAGTTCCTTTGACCGCCCGTGGCAAGGAACTGCACGAAACCTACACCAAGCAGCTCGAAGCCTTGAGCGCCGAGGTCGTTGCGGCCCTGCCCGCCATCGATGAGGGCGAGAAAAGCCATTTCATGGAACTCCGGACCAAGTGGAACGGGATTCCCGCCATCACGGAAGGAACCAAACCGGCCGACAAGAAGGCGATCGAGGAAACCACCGCACAGGTTCAATCCGATCTGCTGGCTGCCGCGGGAGCCCTGCTTGCCGACCTCGCTCCGGTGCTTTCATCCGAGGCTCTCGATCCGAAGCTGATGCGGATCGCCATTCTCACCCACGGCACTCCGCGCGGCCTGGCTGAGTTCGCCCAGCAGGGACCGGACGAGGAAAAATTGTTAGAAAAGCTTTTCGCCGATGAACCGCTGATGCGCCAGATACTCGAAGCGGGTGGTGCCAATGGTGGCGAATACGGCGAGGCGATGCAGGTTTACACAGCCATTCTCAAGGCCAGTGAGCGAGCCCGTGAAGCAGGCAGCATCTTCCAGCGCCTCGCTCTCGGAACCAGCATTCACATGCCGTGGCTCCGGACCGAGACGAAGATTGGGAAGCTCGATGCCGATGCCGAGGCGGGTGCAGAGTCTCCAACGCTCCCGCCGCAGGATAACAAGAAGGGAGGGGTGTATGGCATCGTGTACAGGACCGAGACCGGCGTTGCACAAGTGCCGCGCTACCTGCATTACGAAAAAGCCTTTCTCGACGGAGAACTCGACCCGGCTTTCAAGGATTTCAACACCTGGGAATGCCGCTTCATCACGGATTCCGAATACAGCAATGAAGATCTTGCCTGGACACGGCAGATGATGCGCAATTACCGGCCCGATCACATCACCACGGAGGATACCAAGTGGCGCTATGTGCGTTTCATCAAGAGCGACGTGCCGTATTGCTCCACCACGCACGATCCCTCGCTGGGCACCCGGGCTCAAATGGAGATCGCCCTTGGCGGCATCTGCGGCCGGCGCGCCTTCCTCGGCCGCCTCACCTCACGAGCCTTTGGCATTCCCTCCCGCGCCTCGACCCAGACCGGACACGGTGCGATGAGCCACTGGTCACCCAATGGCTGGGCGATCTGCCTCGGTGCCTGGTGGGATGTGGCGTGGTGCGGCCCGCAAAGCGGGCTCGATTTCCTACTGGACTCACAGGCGCGGGAGTTCGAGAGCGACTATCAGCAGATCCTTCGCGCCCAGTGGATCGGCGATGCCATCGGCGAAGAGAATGTCAGTATCAGCCCTGGCAAGTTCGGCGTAGGCGGCGGGTTCTGGGACGGACTGGCCTTCCTGAACAAGCAGATCATCGTGAAGAAAGCGGAAGTTAAAGCCCTTGAGCTGGCCGGTGGCATGAAACTCGGCGAGTCCGACGAACTGATCGGCGACGAGGTGGGTAAGGACATCAAGATTCCCGATGCGGACAAGGAGATCAAGGTCGGTGCCGACGGCACCATCAACCTGCCCGCTGTCGCCTGTTACTCGCCCCGAAAAAGCTCGGACCGCATCCTATTCCTCGAGAGCTGGGGCGGCGGCTACCAACTCCACTACAGCCGTCTCGGCCAGCGCCCCGAGTTGTTCAAGTACCGCCTCGAAGTTCCCGCCGACGGCGAATACGAGCTCACCGCCCAAGCCGCGACGGTTTCGCCGAACCTTGAAGTTCTTGTGCGCATCAACCGCGATGAACCGCTGCCTTTCGCCATGCCCTACACCAAGGGGATGTGGGAAAGCTCCAAACCGATCCGGATCAAGCTGACCGCCGGAAGCAACGTCATGAGTGTCACCGCCCGCACCCCCAACCGCGGCGTCAGCCTCAAGAACTGGCAGCTCAAGCCCGTGAAGTGATTCGCTCCAACCGCGCGTGTCTTCCCTTTTTCCCCTGATCCTTGTAAGCCCCTATTTCGCCATGCCACGCATCATTCTGTTAGGTTTGCTTTGCACCGCAACGGTTTTGCTTTCACCCAGGGTGCCGGCCCAGGACGCCGCCGCCCCGCAAGGCATCGCCGAGCTCGACAAGGCACTGGCGGACGCCAAGGAAGGAACATCGGAAGCCCGCCAGCGCCTTGCCGTGAAGCGCGTGGTCCGCGATGCGGAAAAACTGTTGGAACCGCTTGCCGGCTCGCCCGACCGATTCCCCGTTCTCGAATTCCTCTTCCGCGCCCGCAAGCAGCTCATCACGCTCGATGACGATGCCGGACAACGCAAGGCGCTGCTCGATACCTGCCGCGAGCTCGTGAAAGCACCGGACCAATTCGCCGACCTCCGGCTCGAGGCCGACCTCCTGCTGTCCCAGGCCGAGATCGCCAGGCAAGGTGCCAACACCGAGGCGCGGGCGAAGGCCCTGCGGCCCTTCGTCGAGCGTTACGTGGACACCCCGTCCGGGGCCAAGGTCCTGCGCATGGCCATGCTGATGGCCCTGGAACTCGGCGACAGCAATTTGGTCAACGATCTTCAGGAGATGATCGGCGAACGCTTCGCCGGCGATCTGGAGATGATCTCCTTCCAGCGCGACAAGCTTGGCGGCCAGGTGTTTGGCGCACCCTTCGTCGGCACCTTCGAACGCTCGGACGGGAAAACACTCCGCTTTCCCATGGACGCCCTCGGGCGCTCGACGATCTTGGTTTTCTGGTCCAAGGGAGACGCGGGTGAAAAGCTGCTCAAAGGCCTCGCCACGGCCGCCAAGGACATGAAAGAACAGCTGGCCGGCCGCCTCGAGATCATCAGTTTCAATCTCGATGACCTGCCCGATGCCGGCGAATCCATCGTGCGCGGACATGGTGCCAGTTGGCAGGCCCTGCGCCTGCCGGGCGGCAAGGAGAATCCGGTTTACAAGGCCTACGTCCGGGCCGACCCGGGGATCCTCACGGTGAGTCCTACGGGATACACTGCCCTGATCATGGCCGGCACGACGCGTCAGAAGGAAAAGACGGACGGACCACCGGACTACGGCCGCCTGTTCGAATCATCGCTGGCCCGCAGCTGGGCGGATCCACGCTACGTCGCCCACCTCTCGTCACTGATGGCAGGAGAGTTCCTGGTGTTCGATCCTGATGGCGGCATCGATTCCACCCGACCACCGGAAATCAAAGCACTTGCCACAGCGGAAGTGACGCCACTGACGCGCGGCGCAAACTCGGTGCCGGAAGAAACGCTGCTCGCGATCCAAAGTTGTTTCATCGCCCCACCCAAGCGCTACCGCCTGTCCCACACCGAGACAATGGCGAATCATGCAAAGGCCGTGGACCTGGCCCGCAAAGCCATCGCCGACCACCCGCAGGCTCCCGATCTCTGGCTCGTGCGCAATCGCCTCATCGTCGCCTTGCTCGGACTTTGGAAAGCGGAAGCCAACCTCGCCCACCTCAACGATGCCATCGCCGAAGCGAAAACCGCCCTCGCGGCAGGCTACCCATCCGGCTGCGACCTCATCGCCCGCTTCTGCATCGCCCGCGGCGAACTGCGCGATCCCAAGGCCGTGTCCCGCGAGATCCTCGACAAGTTTGTCAAAGATAACGGCGGCAGCGGTCCGGCGCTGGCCGCAGCGGCCATGCTCGCGATCGACGCGGCGGATCGCAGGTTTTTCGAGGACTGCCGCGAAGCCATTCTCAAGGATCACACCGAATCGCCGATGATGTGGCTGTTCACCTCGTTTCTGTTGGATCGCCATCACGAATACTGGCTGTTCCAAGTCCCCTTCACCGCAGGTTGGTCCTTTGGTCGCAGGGAAGATTACTTCACGACTCAAGGCCGGAGCGAGCCCGCCCAACGCATCCTGCGCACCGAATTGCAAACCCTCGATGGCAAGCCCCTGCGCATTCCCGAAGACCTCGACAGCGCCTGGACCATTATCGTTTTCGCCCAGCCGGGACCTTGGAGCAGAAAGCGCGAGGACATCCTTCCCGCATCACCCGAGGGACTCATCAGGCAACTCAACGATTTCACCGCCACCCGCGCACTGGGTGATGTGAAAGTCTTCGTCGCCATGCTCGACGGCACCGCCGACACCATCCGCGCCGGTTACGAAGCCAAGGAGGCGGCGTGCCCTTTGCTCGCCGTGCCAAACGGCATGAACAACCCGCTCATCCATCGCCTCGGCATCCAGTCCGAGGACAACCAGCTCAACAGCATCCTCATCGATCAAAAAGGTCGCATCGCCTTGATGGCATCCGGTTTGGGGCTATCAAACCGCGGCGGCGCCATCGCGCACATCAACGTCATCGCCGGCGAAGAAGAAAAATCTGTCGTGGCCCTGTTGGAAAGTGGCGACCTCCAGGCCGCCAAGGACCGGATTTTCCTGCTGGCACCGCCTTACGATCCCGAGGCGGTTGACGAGCGCGGCCGGAAACCCAAGAAGCCGGAAACCAACCTCGCCCACCTGCGCGCGCGGGCCCGGGTTTACATGGCGCTGAAGGATTACAAAGCGGCACTCGCCGACATGGAAGAGGTCGTCAGCCGGCAGATCGGAACCGATGGTGGCATGAGCCTGCGCACCAAGGAGCTTGATGACGCCGAGAAGTTACGGGACGAGATCCTTGAAATGCAGGGAAAGCCCTAGCAGTCTGTCGGACTTGGGAGGTTAACGAGCTGAGAATCGCGAATTCCGCTACCATTGTATGCTCGTCAATCGAGGAATTGAGACTGACACCCCTTTACCGGCCTCTTATTGAGAATAGACCT
>Ga0247843_1001783_pt1 | contig 41818 bp, 43 predicted proteins | sample LaCruzMarch2017__FD_192420 | JGI IMG/M metagenome (GOLD analysis project Ga0247843, IMG submission 192420) | Freshwater microbial communities from meromictic Lake La Cruz, Castile-La Mancha, Spain - LaCruzMarch2017_8m | ecosystem: Environmental > Aquatic > Freshwater > Lake | place: Spain...
CCTCCTCGCCATCACCAAGGACGAACGGAAAATCGGCAACCGTCTCAAGGTCCGCAATATCGCCGCCGGCATCGCCCGGGACTCGCCCGAGGCCCGCGCCTTTCTCGACGTCACGGCCGACTAAAAACGGTTACCCAGCAGGGGTCCAAAAGCCCTCCGGCTTTGGTATCACACGGGCGAGTCGGGCCGGGTGAGCGGATGTTCGCGGGCGATCCACTCGGTGACGGGGGTGTTGCCGATGAGGTGCTCGGCGATGATGCGTTCGCATTTTTCGGGAGTCACGGCCCCATACCAAACGCCGTCCGGATAGATCAGCATCCATGGCCCATTGGAGCAGATGCGCAGGCAGGCGGCCTTGGTTCTCAGCACGGGAATACCCGCCGCGGCGATGCGTTGTTTGAGCGTCTCCCAGGTCTCAAGCCCTGCGGATGCGGCGCAGCAGTCCGGGCCCACGCAGAGGAGGACGTGACGTCCGCTTGTGGCGAGGCCCATTTTGGAAAACCCGGCGTCGATGGGATTCATGGGAGCGGAGAGATTGTCGTGCGGCCCCGGGAGGGGCGTGAGCGCTCGTTGCGGGTTAGCGGGATTTGAGTTTGCGGTAGCGGCGGATGAGGGAGTTCGTGCTGCTGTCGTGTTTCAAATCGGGCTCGGCGGGGGACTCGAGTTCGGGGATGATTTTTTGGGCGAGGGCTTTTCCGAGTTCCACGCCCCATTGGTCGAAGGGGTTGATGTTCCAGATCACGCCTTGGGTGAAGACGCTCATCTCGTAGAGGGAGACGAGGCGGCCGAGGGCGGCGGGGGTGAGTTTGTCGCCCATGATCACGTTGGAGGGGCGGTTGCCTTCGAAGACGCGGTGAGGCGCGATGGCGGCGGGGGTGCCTTCGGCCTCCACTTGCTCGAGCGTTTTGCCGAAGGCGAGGGCTTCGGTCTGCGCAAAGACATTGGACATGAGCAGATCCTGGTGGCGGCCAACGGGGTTGAGGGATTGCGCGAAAGCGATGAAGTCGCAGGGGATGAGCCGGGTGCCTTGGTGGATGAGTTGGTAAAAGCTGTGCTGGCCATTAGTGCCGGGCTCGCCCCAGTAGATCGGACCGGTGTCGGTATCGACGGGAGTGCCGTCGAGCTTCACATGCTTGCCGTTGCTTTCCATGGTGAGTTGCTGGAGGTAGGCGGGGAAGCGTTTGAGGTATTGCTCGTAGGGGAGGACGGCGACGGTCTGGGCTCCGAAAAAATCATTATACCAGACGGCGAGGAGACCGTGGAGAACGGGAATGTTGTGCTCGAAGGGGGCGGTGCGGAAATGCTCATCCATCTCGTGGAAACCGGCAAGCATGTCGCGGAAGTGGTCTGGCCCGAGGGCGATCATGTTGCTGAGACCGATGGCGGAGTCCATCGAATAGCGTCCACCGACCCAGTCCCAGAAGCCAAACATGTTGGCGGTGTCGATGCCGAAGGCGGCGACTTTTTCGGCATTGGTGGAGACGGCGACGAAGTGTTTGGCGACGGCGGTCTGGTCGCCTCCAAGGCCCGCGAGGGACCACTGGCGCGCGGTGGCGGCATTGGTCATGGTCTCGAGGGTGGTGAAGGTTTTGGAGGAGATGATGAAAAGGGTCTCGGCGGGGTCGAGGTCGTGGGTGGCCTCGTGGAAGTCGGTGCCGTCCACGTTGGAGACGAAGCGGAAGGCGAGGGAACGGTCGGTGTAGTGGCGAAGGGCCTCGTAGGCCATGACTGGGCCGAGGTCGGAGCCTCCAATGCCGATGTTGACGATATTTTTGATCGATTTGCCCGTGTGGCCCTTCCATTCGCGGTTACGGATGCGGGTGGCGAACGAGGCCATTTTGTCGAGGACGGCGTGGACATCGGGCACGACATCGAGTCCATCGACTGGGATCGAGGCGGTGCGGGGGGCGCGGAGGGCGGTGTGAAGAACGGCGCGGTTCTCGGTGATGTTGATTTTGTCGCCACGGAACATGGCGTCGATGTGGTCTCGGAGTCCGGCGGCTTTGGCGAGGGAGACGAGGTCGGCGAGGGTCTCGCTGGTGATGAGGTTTTTCGAGTAGTCGAAGAAGAGGCCGGCGGCTTCGATTTGGAATTTCGAGGCACGGTCGGGATCGGCGGCGAAGAGGTCGCGGAGGTGCGGGAGGGCTTCGCGTTGGGACTCGAGGGATTGCCAAGCGGGTGATTGGGTGATGTTCATTGGGTGATTTTTTTGAGCGCGAGGGTTGGGCCCGGGGCAGGTGCGGGCTCTCGGGTATCCTGTGGAGTTTGGCGGGTTTCTATTTTTTTTCGAGGTGTCCGCCGAACTGATAGCGCATTGCGGAGAGGAGCTTGTCTTGGAAGTCGGCGTCGCCCCGGGAGCTGAAGCGCTCGTAGAGGGCGGTGGTGAGAACGGGGACGGGAACGCCCTCGTCGATGGCGGCCTTGATCGTCCATCGGCCTTCGCCGGAGTCGCTCACGCGACCGGCGAAGTCTCGCAGAGTGGGATCTTTGACGAGGGAGTTGGCGGTGAGGTCGAGGAGCCAACTGGAAATGACGCTTCCCCGGCGCCAGACTTCGGAAATTTCGGCGAGGTCGAGGTCGAACTGGTAGTGCTCGGGATCGCGGAGCGGGGTGGTCTCGGCGTCGATGGTTTGGGTGGCATTGCCGATGTTGGCGTTATTGAGAACGTTCATTCCCTCGGCGTAGGCGGCCATGATGCCGTATTCGATGCCGTTGTGGACCATCTTGACGAAGTGTCCGGCGCCGTTGGGTCCGCAGTGGAGGTAGCCTTGCTCGGCAGTGCCGACGTTGGGCTGGCGGCCTTCGGTGCGGGGTATGTCACCGATGCCCGGGGCGAGGGTGGCGAAGATTGGGTCGAGACGTTTGACGATTTCCCCCTCGCCTCCGATCATCATGCAGTAGCCGCGCTCGAGCCCCCAGACGCCGCCGCTCGTGCCGACGTCAACGTAATGGATGCCTTGCGGGGCGAGGTGTTTGGCGCGGCGGATGTCGTCGACGTAGTAGGAATTCCCGCCATCAATGACAGTGTCGCCTTTTTCGAGGAGGGGGAGGAGTTCGGCGAGGGTGCTGTCGACTGCAGCGGCTGGAACCATGAGCCAGAGGGCGCGCGGGGCGTCGAGCTTGGAAACGAGGTCGGCGAGGGAGGTGGCACCGGTGGCGCCCTCCTTGACGAGGGCGTCCACGGCGGGCAGGGAGCGATCAAAGACGGTGCAGCGGTGGCCGTCTCGAAGGAGGCGGAGGACCATGTTGGCACCCATGCGACCGAGGCCGATCATGCCGAGTTGGAGTGGAGTTTTTGTGGGCATAGAGTGAGTTGGGATTTTGAGTGTCCGATTGAGATGGAATCGCGCGGGCCTGGCACGCCAGGCAGACGTTTTGCAAAGACTGCACGCGGCGGCAGCGGAAGGAAGTTTTTTCTGGCCCGCGCCGCGGGATCAGGGCTTGAGGATGGCGAATGTTTTTTGCGCTGCCCGCTCGAGGAGGAGGAGGATGCCGCGTTGCTCGCTCATGTCGCGCAGGGCGTCGTCGAAATCCTTTTTCCCGAGGATGCGTTTTCCGCCAGCCTCGGTGATGACATCGCCCGGCTCGAGACCGGCCGCCGCCGCCGCGCTGAAGGGTTCGACCGCTGTGACAATGACTCCGCCCGATTCCCTGCGTTGGATTCTCATTCGCGTGAGAACCTCGGGCGTGGCGTCCTCAACGACGACACCCGGCGAGGAGGGGACCGGGAGGGGCTTGTTGGCATCCGGGCCGGAGCGCGGGGCGCGAACAGAGGCGCGGACAAACTTGTCCGGGTGCTCACCGGCAAGGACATTGAGACGCAGGGTCCGCCCCTTGCGCCAGACTTCGAGTTCGACGGATTGGCCGATTTTTTTTCCAAGAATTTCACGCTGGAGGTCGGAGGCGAGGGCGACGGCCTTCCCATCGACCTTGGTGATGACATCGCCGGGTATCAACTCACTGCGTTGAGCGGGCGCTCCCGGTTCGACGCCACGGACCACGACACCGGTATCCACACCTGGGAAAAGCTGACGGAGTTGGCTGGACTCCTCGAGGCTTGCGATGGAAATGCCGAGCCAGGGTCGGCGGACGCGACCGGTCGAGATGAGTTGGTCGGCGATGCCTTTGGCTGTGTTGATAGGAATCGCGAAGCCAACGCCCCGATTGATGCCGCTGATGAGGGTGTTGATGCCAACGACCCGTCCATCGATATCGCAGAGCGGTCCGCCGCTGTTGCCGGGGTTGATCGAGGTATCGGTCTGGATGAACTCGTCGTAGTGCCCTCCGAGGCCGAGATTGCGTCCCTTGGCACTCACGACGCCGAATGTGAATGTGTAGGGAAGCTCCATCGGGGTGCCGATGGCGAAAGCCAGTTCGCCGACTTTGACAGCGTCGCTATCCCCCAAGTCGGCGGCGACGAGGGCTGTGGCATCGATCTTGAGAACCGCCACATCGCTGCGATCATCGGCGCCGATGATCTCGGCGTCAAAACGCCGACCGTCCTGCAGCCTGACCTTGATGTTTGTGGCATCGGCGATGACGTGGTTGTTGGTGAGGATATGGCCCTCTGCGGAGAGGATAAATCCGGAGCCCACATTGGGCGGGGCATCGGCTTCGTTGGCATCGGGGGCGGGAACCGCGCGGTAGGGCGCGCCATTTGGCCCGCGGAAGAAAAATTCCAATCCGCCGGGCAGGCCCGACACGGCATTGCCTTGGGCCGTGCGCGACTCGATGACCACCACCGAGGGGGCGGCTTTTTCAAAGACCCCCGCGAACGAGTCGCTGAGTTGACGCAACGGGGACGGTGCGGCGGGAGAAGTTGCGGGATCCACAGCCATGGAGGTGGCTGCCGAAAGACAAATCAACGGGACAACCAGAACATTTTTCATGCGCGGCGAATTTACCCAACCTCGAAGGGATTTCAAGGGGGGCACACTTTTTTTTGGGAATCCGAGCGATGGTTGCTAACTCTCGCCGAGCGTGCGTTTCGCAGCCATCATGCCCCGCCAGAGAACCACAAGCATGGAACGCAAAGAAAAAAGTCCGACTAAAGAACTGTATCAAAAACTTCGTCACGTTGAGTGGGGGCTTCTGTGGAACGAGGAAGTGCCGCGTTTCAACCAAGCGGACGCCACCGTGCGGTTGAGGAATGTGGCGTTGGTTCGTGCGGTCGGGGTGGTTTTCACCGAGTCCGGCGACCCTTCGCAAAAAAATGAAGTTATTGGATGGCTGCGCTCGCTGCTGCAAGATCCTGCGGAAAAAATCCGGCGCTACGCCATGGCGGCCCTGCCGAAAATCGGCGCCGGACGCAGCGAGGAAGCCGACCTCCTGGATCTCTTGGACAGGACGACTCTCGAGCGCGAAAGGAAATTCCTCGGCCGAACACTTGATAAGATCGGCGGCGAGGCCACCCTGCAATCAATCGACAAGCTTCCGCCGCAAACCGCCCGGAAAGTGCGAGCCAGCGTGGCGCGAGGGTTGGCACCCGGTGCGATACGACTGGACCAACCGGTGATGGATAGCGAGGGACGACGCATTCATCTCAGGGGGCGCCGGGGCTTGGAGCTTTTTGTCAAGGAGGAGGTGGAGCAAACCGCCCGGACTCGGAAGAGGTTCCGAATACAGGATGTCCGCCCCGGCCTTGTGGCTCTTGCTCCGATCGCCCCGTTCACGCTTGAGGATTTGTATGCGCTGCGGTGTTTCGGCACACTGGGCATCGTGCTGGGAACTGTTGTCGAATCCCCCGGCAGAGATTTTTTGAGGAACTTGGCGGAAACGATCGCCTCCCCGCGCTCGCATCAGCTCCTGAGGGCACTGACACACGGGGCGATCCGGTATCGGCTGGATTTCATCTCCAAAGGCCACCAGCGCGGTGCGGTGCGGGAGATCTCAGATCTCGTCTTCGCGATGGCTCCGGAGATTCTCAACGATGCCCGCAACGCGCCGTGGGCTGTCGATATTCATCCTGCGGGCTTCCGAAGCTTCGTCGAGTTGCGACCCCGCCTTTCGCCGGACCCGAGATTTTCCTACCGTGTGGATGATGTCCCTGCGGCATCGCATCCGCCACTGGCGGCGTGCATGGCACGGCTTGCGGGCAGCAGCGGGGAGGATGTGATTTGGGATCCCTTTTGCGGATCGGGATTGGAACTGATCGAGCGAGCGGGCTTGGGAGGAGTGCGGCGCATTTACGGCAGCGACCTGAGCCGCGCGGCGGCGGACGTTGCGCTTCGGAACCTTGAGGCGGCATGTGTTGAGGCCCCATTCAAAATCGTCTGCGGCGACTTTCGGGATTTTGCGGCAAGGGAAGGCATAAGGCCTGGCACGCTCACACAGATCATCACCAATCCTCCCATGGGCCGCCGTGTTCCGATCGAGAATCTCGCCGGGCTTGTGGCGGACCTCTTCCATGTCGCATCCTCGCTTCTCCGCGATGGGGGATGCTTGGTTTTCGCGAATCCCCGACAGGTGAAAAGCCCGGATGCGAGTCTCAGGCTGCAATCCTCGCAGGTCGTCGATTTTGGCGGCTTTGATTGCCACTTGGAGCGCTACATCAAGACTGGGCGCGCGGGCGCCAGGCATTGAGGCCGACCCAGGGCCGCGTTCCGTAAAAAAGCAAAAAGCTCTTCGCTTGCCGAGGCAATGTCTGCCCGTTAAGAAGCAAGTTTTAACGGGCACTTGAAAAAAAATTCATGTTCAGTGTGCTCGTTTTGTTTTCTAATTCGTAACTCCATTCTGAAAATCCTTGCCAAAATGACAGCCATCACCGCCGACGCACCTGCCACGGAAACCCACGGACATGACGCCCACCACGAGGATGTCGGCTTTGTCCGGAAATACCTCTGGACCTACGATCACAAAATGATCGGCCTTCAATATCTTTGGACGGCTCTCGCTTTTTTATTCATCGGAGGCGCGCTCGCTCTGGGGGTGCGCTGGCAGCTCGGCTTCCCTGGAGCTGAGGTTCCCCTCATCGGACAATTGCTGCCGACCACGGTGGCCGTGGACGGCTCGATCATACCTGGTGGCTACAACATGCTCGTGACAATGCATGCGACAGTGATGGTCTTTTTTGTCGTTATGCCGCTACTCATCGGAGCATTTGGAAACTACCTCATCCCTCTTCAAATCGGCGCGGGAGACATGGCTTTCCCGCTATTGAACGAACTCAGCTACTGGCTTTACGTTCTCTCCGGCGCCATCCTCATTGCCGCATTCTTCGTTCCAGGAGGAGCACCCGGCACCGGCTGGACGGCCTACGCTCCGCTCAGCTCTGTGGCCGCCTACAACGGCACTCCGATCGGCCAGAGCCTCTGGGGAATCGCCATTTTCATCAACGGCCTCTCCTCCATCGCCGGAGCGACAAACTACATCACGACCATCGTAAACATGAGGGCTCCCGGCATGACGATGTTCCGCATGCCGCTCCCGGTATGGTCGCTTTTCATCACCGCGATTCTTCTGATCCTTGCAGTGCCTGTCCTCTCGGCCGCAGCGGCAATGCTCTTTGCCGATTTGAACTTTGGAACGAGCTTCTTCTCGCCCGCAGGTGGCGGTCAACCGTTGCTCTGGCAGCACCTGTTCTGGTTCTTCGGGCACCCAGAGGTCTACATCATGATCCTGCCGGCGATGGGTATGTCTTCGGAAATTCTAGCGGTCTTTTCCCGCAAGCCGATCTTTGGATACAAGGCGATGGTCTATGCGATGATCGCCATCGGGTTTCTAGGCTTCGTCGTTTGGGGACACCACATGTTCGTCAGCGGAATGAATCTCACTCTGAGTGCGGCTTTCTCCGTGTCGACCATGGTTATTGCCGTGCCCTCCGCGATCAAGACCTTCAACTGGATGGGAACGGTCTGGCGGGGCTCCATCGAGTTTACGACGGCAATGTGTTTCGCCTTGGCATTCGTCTCGATGTTTGTGATTGGGGGCCTGAGCGGCATATTCATGGCCTCAACGCCGGTGGATTTATTTGTGCACCACACGTATTTCATCGTGGCGCATTTCCACTACGTGCTCTTCGGAGGTAGCATTTTCGCCATCTACGGCGCGCTCTATTTCTGGTTCCCGAAAATGTTCGGCAGGATGCTTGGCGAGACGCTGGGCAAGTGGCACTTCTTCCTGACCTTGATTTTCTTCAATCTGACTTTCTTCCCGATGCATAATCTGGGACTTGGCGGGATGATGCGCCGCATCGCGGACCCCACGGTCTACGAGCACCTGCGCCAGCTGCAGCCCCTCAACGTGCTCTGCACGATCGGAGCGATTGGTCTCGGGTTTTCGACCTTTGTTTTCCTCTGGAACGTCATCAGCAGTCTTCGCAACGGCCGGAAAGCGCCCAACAATCCTTGGCATGCAAACACGCTGGAGTGGTCGGTTGCCTCCCCTCCCGGCCACGGGAACTTCCCGAAGACGCCGGTTGTTTACCACGGCCCCTACGAATACAGCGTGCCCGGGATCGAGAAGGACTACCTCCCGCAAGACGAACCCGCGCCAGAGAGCGCCCGCTTGGAGTCGCACTAAGCGGCTAGAGGGATGGAGAAGTCACAAAAAAGTGCAGGTCGGGGCAGCCGCGGAGTCCACGCATGGGCGGTCGCCACGCTGGGGGCCACGTTTTTCTTACTCTGCAGCGGCGGCATTGTGACTTCAAAGGGCGTTGGAATGTCGGTGCCCGACTGGCCAACGACCTATGGTTACAACATGTTTCTGTTTCCCGTCTCGGGCTGGGTAGGCGGGATTTTCTACGAGCACGCGCACAGGCTCATCGCATCGGGAGTCGGGCTCATGACGATGATCCTTGCTGCGTGGTTGCTAGCCGTGGAGCCACGCCGGTGGGTGAAAAATCTGGGAGCCATCGCGTTTGTCACGGTGTGCATTCAAGGCCTGCTCGGGGGCCTGCGGGTCTCCCTGTTCAAGGATGAGATTGGAATCTTCCATGCGATGTTAGCCCAGTCGTTCCTCTGTCTGCTGGGTATAATTACGATCGCAACAAGCGGCGGGTTCCTTCGCAATGGCTGGGATATTTTCCTGCCCGACCCTTGGCTGAAAAAAACAGCGGTAGCGGCGACCGTTCTTGTTTTTTTGCAACTCGGGCTTGGAGCCACCATGCGCCATGAACATGCGGGCCTGTCGATCCCGGATTTTCCGCTGGCCTATGGGAAAGTCCTGCCCGACACGTCGGCGACTGCGCTCACCTCTATCAATGCCAAGCGGGTGGCCGATGATCGGATGCCCACCAACGCCGTCCAAATCTGGATTCAAATGCTCCACCGTGCCGTTGCGATTCTGATTTTTCTGGCTGTCGCCGCCGTGGCCTGGCGGTCGTTCACAAATCCCGTTGCCGCTTCCGCAACAGGCTGGAGCATCGTTTGGTTGGCCATGATCACCGCACAGATCGTGCTTGGAGCCTGGACGATCTGGTCCGACAAAGCCGCCGATGTCGCCACCATGCATATGGCTCTGGGAGCATTGTCACTTCTTTTCGGCGTGGTCTTTAGCTTCCGGCTTTACCGGGGCGGGCAAGTCGCGCGCTTCATTGTTCCCGACCGCCCGCGGACTGTTCGTTTGACACACACCGTATGAAGACCGCTGCCGCTCTTGCAGAGGGTCGCAAATCGGGACTCCTCGACGACGTGCTGGAACTGGTGAAGGCGCGATTGTCTTTTCTCGTTCTCATCACCACTCTGGTGGGCTTCCTGCTCGGATGGCGCGGCCCCATGGACTGGGTGCTGCTTGCATCAAGCCTGCTCGGCACAGCTCTCTGCGCGGGTGGAGCGGCCGCCCTCAACCAGTGGTGGGAACGCGATATCGATGCTCTAATGAAGCGCACCCGAGCGCGCCCCCTCCCGGCTCAACGGATGCAGCCAAGGGACGCCCTGCTCTTCGGCCTATTTTTCTCGGTGACAGGCGTCGTCGTCCTGGCACTTTTCACAAATACGGGAGCGGCATTTTTGGCCTTCGCGACGATCGCCATCTACATCCTTGTCTACACTCCGATGAAGCGAATCAGTTCGCTGAACACGCTTGTCGGCGCGGTGCCTGGTGCCTTGCCGCCCCTCATCGGCTGGGTTGCCGCACGCGGCCAATACAACCTCGAAGGAGGGCTCCTTTTTGCAATCCTCTGGTTCTGGCAGATGCCCCACTTTCTGGCCATCGCATGGATGTATCGCGAGGACTATGCCAGTGGAGGCTTCATCATGCTAACGGCAAACGATCCCGAGGGCCTCATGACAGCGCGCCAAGCTTTCCTTTACTCGCTCTGCCTCCTGCTCACCACCCTCATGCCTGGAGTGATGGGCTTCAACTCCCCGCTGTATTTCTTTGGCGCATTGGCCTTGGGCGCGGCCTTCTCGGTGTTTGCATTTCGCTTCCTCCTGCAACGCGACCGCACGACCGCCCGGAACCTCTTTTTCGCTTCCATCCTTTATCTCCCCCTGCTCCTTGGTCTTCTTGTGGCCACTCATCGATGAAAAAAAATGGTCCATCCCGCAATGCGATGCTCATGCTCTTTCTCTGGGTTTTTGCTATTTCACTCGCCGCACTCGTTTTGATATTGATGAACCTTCGCGGTCCAGCAACCACACTCTAGAGTTTCCAAAAACAAACCAACCACGCATGTCCACAGCCGTCCTCACCCACGATTCGAACGAACACCATGGAGCCCCTCCCGCCGTCGCAAAGTTCGGCATGATCATGTTCCTGATCTCGGAAGGCATGCTCTTTGCCGGCTTGCTCGGCGGTTACTTCGTGCTCCGCTGGGCCGAAAACGGCTTCCCCTGGCAACCCAACCACGCATGGCCCCCGCAGGAGGGTATCGCCGCCTTGCCGGTCTTCCTTACATCGGTCAACACCATTTTTCTGATTGCAAGCAGCTTCACATTTCACATCGCGGAAGTGGGCGTGAACAAAGGGAAATCCGGGCTCTTCTGGCTTTTCATTACGATCCTGCTGGGCAGCCTCTTTGTCGGAATCCAGTGCTACGAGTGGATGCACCTCCACCATGAGGGCCTCTGGTTCAACACGGGCGGCGTTTACGGTTCCAGCTTTTTTCTGATTACTGGATTCCACGGTCTGCACGTGGCCATTGGTGTTCTGCTCATCATCTGGTGCTTCCTGCGTCAGGCTCTCACCAAATGCTTCACGCCGGCGCATCACCCAGGTTTGGCGAATGTCGCGCTTTACTGGCACTTCGTGGACGTTGTCTGGCTCTTCGTCCTCACGTTGCTTTATTATGTCTGACACTTCGGCGCGGCGGGGAATTCCGCGCATCCTTTGGGTGGCGGCCTTTCTCGTTACCGGGGCACTCATCGCCCTCGCCTACACGAACCTCAAAAACACCGCCCCGCCCGCAACTGGAGGCGATCTGGAAAAGATCGGAGAGGTTCCGGATTTCCGGCTTGCCGACCAGACTGGGCGCCCCGTGACCCGAGAGGACCTCAAAGGCAAAATATGGGTGGCCAATTTTATATTCACCCGTTGCAAGGGGCCCTGCCCGCTCTCGAGCCAGCGCATGAGCGAACTCAACACCAAACTCAAGAAGGCCCGTGGAGACGTGGAACTCATCAGCTTCACGGTTGATCCAGTGCACGACACCCCCGCCGTTCTGGCCACTTACGGAGCCTCTCTGGGAGCCGATCCGGCGAATTGGAAATTCCTCACAGGCACGCCGGAGGATATTCAAAGCATCGTCGTCAAAGGCCTCCTCCAACCCATAGCCAAAGAGCCCGACGGCACCCCGGCCCACTCCACACGATTCGTTATCGTGGATGCCAACGGGTGGTTGAGGGGCTACCACGACGGACTCGATCCCGAGGCCGTGCAAAAGCTCATGGTGGACATCGGCGAACTTCTGCGCGAAAATCCACCGAGTAAAAAATGAAAACCTCACTCGCCATTCTCACAGGTCTTTTCCTCACGCACGCCCCCTCCGCGATCGCCTGTGTCGGTTGCCGGGAAACAGGTCTCAGCGGCAACGAAGAACCTCAGACAATCACTGCAGGAATCGCCCTGTCTTGGGGAGTCGTCGGCATGCTCTCCGTCGTGCTTCTCATCATTACCGGCCTCGCCTACTACATCGCCGACACCTGCCGCAGACTTGACCGCCAGAAGATGGCTCCATGAGCGTTTCCGACCTGCCCGCGCTCAATGCGGTCCTCAACGGCACCGCCACCATGCTTCTCCTTGCGGGATTCCTCTTCATCAGGTCGGAGCGAAAAATAGCGCATCGCAACTGCATGGCCGGGGCGTTCCTCGTCTCGTGTGTGTTTCTCGTCACCTACGTCCTTCACAAAATTCTTGTCCAAGGCGTCCACACCCCGTTCGGCGGCGATGGCCTCTGGCGCACGTCTTATTACGGCATGCTCGTCTCGCATATTCTTTTGGCCATTGTCATCGTGCCACTCATTCTGATCACAATTACCCACGCCGTCAGAGGTCGCTTCGTGCAGCACCGCGCTTGGGCGCGATGGACATTCCCTCTCTGGCTCTACGTCTCCGTCACAGGCGTTCTGGTTTATTTCATGCTCTACCAGTGGTTCCAGAAAGCACCCTGAAAAACCCAACCCTCCAAACTCGAAGTTTGAAATCCCGGTCTTGAAAACAGAAACCCCGAACCCTTCAACGGTCCGTCCGATGGGCCTCGCCCACCCCGCCGTGCTCGATGCCTTCGCCCATGACAAGCGCCGCGACACCCTCATTCTTGCCATGTATGAGACACGACCTTGGAACGGTGCTGAGGATCACATCCTGCAACTCCAAGAAAAACTCAACGCCTACGCCTCCTTTATCCTCGATGGGGAAATGGCGGAATCTTTCCCGCACTTTGCCGACAAGCCCGTCGAAATCCAGCTTCGCACGAAACACCAACCCGACCCGCTCGCTCTCGGGCTTCTCCAACAAGCCCGCGAGCAACTCGCCCTCCAGCAAATCGGACTCGAGACCATCAAGATCGAAGACGTTGAGGAATTTGAGCCGACCTGTGGGTGCGGACACGGCGGATGTGCAGGATAAAACACCCTGCCACCCCCACAAACAACCAATTGGATACCGGCATCGTCAGCCAGGTCAGGATTTTTTATTGCGAACCCCGCAATCCGAAGCCATCTTCCGAACAGCCCGCCAAACACCTATGAGAGTTCCTCAAACCTCCCTGCCCCGTCTTACTCAAATTCTTTTTGCCGTTTGCGTTCTCTTCACGATACCGGCCTTTGCCCAGTCGCGTGATCCCGACCACGTCGAGGAGGGCTCGAACTCAGGGGAAAAGTCGGGAGTCACTGTGATTGTGAGGGTCTCGGGCAAGGCTGAGCTTTACGAGACAGAAGGCGCTCGCGGCCGTGCCATTCAGAAGGGCGAACGCATCCCCGTCGGCTCAACCATCATCACCGGCCCGAAGGGAGAAGTGGATCTCGCCCTGTCAAATGGTGCCATTTTTCAAATCCAGGAAAACACCCAATTTACCATCGGAGAATTCTCCCAAGCCGCCTACGAGATGGTCTTCTCCAATGGAGCAGTCATCACTCCCGTGCAACTTGAAGAATTCGGTGCAGACGAAGCCGTCTTGAACACTATGGACGCAAGCAGGGACGCGTGGAACGAGCTCTCCAAAGAACCCACCAGCTCGATTTCCCGATTCAACCTCGCCTATGGCACCATCATCGGGCAGTCGAAGAAACTCGCAGAAGGATCCCGCATGGAGATCATCACCCCCATCGGAGTCGCCGGCATCCGAGGCACGATCTGGCGCCTCACCATCACTCCCGTTCCAGGCACTGGCGGCACCCAATTCCGAGGATCGTTGGATGTCGCAGAGGGTCGTGTCGTTTTTGGAAACTCCGATGGCACCCGCGCAGTCCAAGTCAACGGTGGCTTCACGATGCTCATCGACGCGAGTGTGCCGCAGCCCGGAGAGGTGCGCGTCAACTCGATCTCTACGACCCAATCCTCACCGGAGCGCATTCAATTTCTCCTCACCACAGTCTCCTCGGTTTCCTCGATGCAGGAATTTTTCACAGCAGTTCAAGGCTCGCCGAATGATCTCGTCAATGCCATCAACGCTGCAGCGCAAGCCGCAGATGCCAATGCCACGGACACTCCCGCCGGAGATACCGCAGGAGCGGTCGGCGAGATCGGAGGAGCATCCGGCGTGACTTTACCAGACGCCATTCGCACTCAAATCTTCAACGACGGAGGAACCGGAGGGCTCGTTCCGACACCAACTCCAATTCCGACTCCGACACCAACCCCAAATCCGACTCCGACTCCGACTCCGACTCCCAATCCCACTCCGATACCAAGCAACGCGCATTTGCTCATAGATATCCCTCCCGTCGTGTAGGCGGGCTGAACAGGCGTTCTTCGCGACTTGCAGGATTTTAAAACCTGATTAGGGAATCAGGTTTCCTTGCTCAGGTAGGATGGAGTCACTCTAGGCCCCGATCTGCAGCGATCGAGCGCTCAGGCCAGAGCCTGTTTTTTGTTTCCCCGGGTTTCAGGGCAGGATGGCGCGCGGCTCAAGGGCCATGGGGCGATCGTGGTCTAAATGACGGCCGCAAATGGAAAAAAATTCCTGATGCGTTGTGCAACGCCGGATGTCGTGGAGGAAAGACTCGGGTTCCTCGAGTCCCTCACCAAGGAAGTTCATATATTTTTTCATTTTCTGAACCTGGACTTTTTCGGTGACTCCCGGCGGGGAAGCGGAGCTGTAAAGATTCTCGATGTAGGCCAAGACGTCACGACCGTCGGGCAAGCGAACCTCCCTGTCCGCAAGCCGGTCTCGAATTTGGGAAAAGAGCCAAGGGTTGCGAATGGCCCCACGCCCGATCATCAGGCCTGCAGCGCCGGTTTTTTTGAGAGCATGCACCGCGCTCTCGGCAGAGGTGATATTCCCGTTCGCTTGAACAGGGAAAGGCAACGAGCGCACCGCCTGAGCGATGCGGTCAAGATGAACATGGGGGCCGTATTTCTCCGCGACCGTTCGGCCATGCACGGTGAGGAGATCCAGCTTGTGCCTCGCAAAAACCCCAAGCAACGCGTCAAACTCGCGAGAATCCTCGAAGCCAATCCGCGTCTTCACGGTGAAAGCTCCAGGTATCGCCTCGCGCAACAAGCCGAGCAGCGCATCGACCCTCGGCAGATCCCGCAGCAATCCGCCCCCCGCGCACTTGCGATAGACCACCGGCGCGGGACACCCAAGATTAAGATCCACTGCCGCGATCGGGTAGTTGGCAAGAGCACGCGCAGTCCGGACCATAGCCTCGGGATCGTTTCCAATGATCTGAGCGACGGCAGGCCGACCGGTGGGATTGTCGATGATCGAACGGAGGATGCTTTTCTCCGGCACATAATGCGGCGTGACCCGGAAAAACTCCGTGAAGTAAATGTCCGCACCGCCATAGCGAGCCATGAGGCTCCAGAACGGCAGGTCTGTCACGTCCTGCATCGGCGCAAGCGAGAGCACCGGCACACCACTCCGGAAAAGACCACCCAGACTGGCTCGGGAGGCGTTTAGATTTTTGATTTGATCCATCGAATCACTCCGCCAATCACGGGCAAATGCTCATAGAAACCCGCTGAGGAATCCCAGAAGTCCTGATGCAGCGTGACACGCCCCTCGTCGTCAAAACGCAATAGCGTCATGCCGATCGTGCGCACGGGTTCTTTGGCTCCCTTGAAGCGAACGTCCATCACCCAGCGCACGTAATAATTGGGACCGGACTGCGCGACATCGACAACGTCTGCGCGAATTGAATCCACGTGCTCCGTCGATTTCAAAAAATACGCCTCCACGGCCTCACGCCCCCGCAGGGTCTTGAGGGTGTCGTTGAAAAAAACATTCGGCGCATACAATTGCCCCGCTTGGGAACGAACCGCCTCCGGTGTGATATCGGAAAAAAACCTCTGAAATCTTTTCACCGCATCCCCTGAGCGGGCGGGTGGGAGCACCTCGCCGGGCGTGGTCGATTGCGCCTCGAGAAATCCCGCCGAGTAATCCCCTCCACTTGGAGCGCCACAACCCGCGAGGCCGAGCGCCAGTAAACATGCGATAAAAGTCCACTTCATGCCCAGGTCAACTACACCAAGAGCGAGCCGATAAAAATCTGTTTTTTCGCTTGCAACCCGCCGCACGATCCTTAACCTGCTCAACTCCCGCTAGGTGTCGGAGGGTCGACTTTGCCGCGAAACACGCGCCACAGATCCCGTCGAATCACGCGAGTCATAACCCGAGATTTCAGAATGCCCACAATCAACCAACTCGTCCGCAAGGGACGCCTAAAAACAAAAGTCAAGTCCAAATCGCCAGCCTTGGCGAACTGCCCTCAGCGCCGTGGCGTCTGTGTTCAGGTCATGACCCGCACCCCGAAAAAGCCGAACTCCGCACTCCGCAAGGTGGCGAAAGTTCGTCTCACCAACGGACAGGAAGTCATCGCCTACATTCCAGGCGAAGGCCACAATCTTCAAGAGCACTCGATTGTTCTCGTGCGCGGTGGCAAGGTGAAAGACCTTCCAGGCGTGCGCTACCATATCGTTCGTGGAACGCTTGACAGCCTCGGAGTGGACGGCCGCCGCCGTGGTCGCTCCAAGTATGGAGCCAAACGCCCGAAGCCAGGCCAAGAAGCCAAAGCGGTCAAGGGTAAAAAGAAGTAGTCCTCCTCTCTCATTAACGATCAGCAACCCGCAATTTCCCAACACGCCAATCAACCATGTCCCGTCGCCGTCGAGTCATTCACAAAGAAGTCAAAAAGGACGCCCGCTACGCGAGTCCCATCGTCGCCAGCCTCATCAGCACTGTGATGCGGTCTGGTAAAAAATCCATCGCCGAGCGCATTGTTTATACAGCCATCGACAAGAGCCGCGAGGGCAGCGACACGGTCGATCCTCTGGAGACACTCAACAAGGCGATTGAAAACGTGAAGCCCCGCCTGGAAGTGAAGTCCCGCCGCGTTGGTGGTTCCACTTATCAGGTGCCAATGGAGGTTCCAGCAGCCCGCCAGATTTCTTTGGCCATGCGCTGGCTGGTCACCTTTGCAAACAACCGCAAGGGCGTGCCAATGGAAAACGCCCTCGCTTACGAACTCAAAGACGCCGCCGCAGGTCAGGGCAACGCGATCAAGAAGCGTGACGACATGCACAAGATGGCGCAAGCCAACCGTGCATTCGCGCACTTCCGCTGGTAGCATGCTCTGAAGTCGGGCGGTTTTTTCCCTGGAAAAAACCGCCCTCTTTTTTGTCCCGGGCCAGAGCCTGGCGAAGCTTCCCAACCGACAGACATTTTCCAACACTTTCCAAGAAACACACACACCATGGCAGCCACGACCGACACCTCAAACCCGAACTCTCCCGATCGCGCGTTTCCGCTTGAGCGCACACGCAACATCGGCATCGCAGCCCACATCGACGCCGGCAAGACCACAACCACCGAGCGCATTCTTTTTTACACCGGCATGATCCACAAGATCGGTGAGGTTCACGAGGGAACCACCGTCACCGACTGGATGGAGCAAGAGCGCGAGCGCGGCATCACCATCACATCGGCAGCCACCACCTGTTCGTGGATGCAGCGCCACGAGGAAGGGCTCTACAAGGCATTTGATGGAATCAAAATGCGCGTCAACATTATCGACACCCCCGGCCACGTGGACTTCACGGCCGAGGTGGAGCGCTCGCTCAGGGTGCTGGATGGCGCCGTCGCCGTCTTCTGCGGCGTTGCCGGCGTTCAGCCCCAGTCCGAGACGGTCTGGCGCCAAGCCACCAAATACGGGGTGCCCCGCATCGCTTTCGTCAACAAAATGGACCGCACCGGTGCAGACTTCAACGCGGCCGTCGCCAGCATGCGCCTGAAGTTGGGCGCCAATGCCTGGCCCATTCTTATCCCGCTCGGCAAAGAGGACTACCTCAAGGGCCAGATCGACGTCATCAACCAGAAAGCCATTATTTATCAAGACAGCGATGTGATGGGCTCGGTCTACGACGTGGTGGAGATTCCTGAAGACATGAAAGCCCTGGCGAAAGCGGCCTACGAGGATCTGGTTTCCCAGATGTGCGACCTCGATGAGGAGATCGGCATGCTCTACCTTGAGGAACAGCCCATCTCGATCCAGCAGCTCAAAGCCGCCATCCGCCGCCAGACGATCGCCAACAAGTTCATTCCTGTCGTGGGAGGCTCCGCCTTCAAAAACAAGGGCGTCCAGCTTCTTGTCGACGCCGTGGTGGACTACCTTCCCAGCCCGCTCGACATCCCGCCGGCCAAAGGACAGAACCCCGACAACGGCGAGCCCATCCCCGTTGCCTCGAACGATAACGGGAATTTCTGCTCGCTTGCCTTCAAGCTTTGGAGCGATCCCTTCGTGGGCAAACTCGTGTTCTTCCGTGTTTACTCGGGCAAACTCTCCAAGGGCGACACCGTCTACAATCCCCGCACGAACAAACGTGAGCGCATCAGCCGCCTCATCCAAATCCAAGCCGACAAGCGCGAAGACATCGACACCTGCTATTCGGGCGACATCGCAGCCATTGTGGGCATCAAAAACATCACCACCGGCGATACTCTCTGCGACGAGGACCATGAAATCCTCCTCGAGCCGCCATCCTTCCCGGATCCCGTTATTTCCATGTCCGTCGAGCCAAAGACCAAGGTCGACCAGGAAAAGATGGGCAACGCCCTCCAACGCCTCGCCGAAGAAGATCCAACCTTCCGGGTGTTCACCAACGAGGACACCGGCCAGACCATCATCGCCGGCATGGGCGAACTCCACCTCGAGATCATCCGTGACCGCATGCTCCGAGAGTTCAAGGTCGATGCCAACTCCGGCAAGCCTCAGATCGCCTACAAGGAAACCATCCTCTCCCCAGCCGAGGGCGAGGGAAAACTCGTCAAACAGTCAGGCGGTCGCGGCCAATACGGTCACGTTGTTTGCAAGGTCCGCCCGAACGAACGCGGCAAGGGCCTCACGATCGACAACAAAGTCGTCGGCGGCACAATTCCGAAGGAATACATTCCCGCTGTTGAAAAAGGCTTCAAGGAAGCCGTCCTGAATGGCGTCGTCGCGGGCTACCCCGTCATTGACATCCATGTGGACATCACCGACGGCTCCTACCACGATGTGGACTCCAACGAGATGGCCTTCAAAATGGCGGCGATCTTCGCTCTCAAGGATGGCATGAAGAAAGCCAAACCGATCCTGCTTGAGCCAATTATGAAGGTCGAAAACGTGACACCCGACGAATACCAGGGTGACATCATGGGAGATCTCAACCGTCGGCGCGCACGCATCCAAGGCATGGAGACCAAAGGCAACCTCTGCACGATCAATGCCGAGGTCCCGCTCGCCGAGATGTTCGGCTACTCCACCGCCATCCGCTCGCTCTCCAAGGGACGTTCCTCCTACTCGATGGAGCCCTCGCACTTCGAGGAAGTCCCCGCACAGGTCAAGGCAGCAATCCTCGATCAAAAATCCTAAGCCAAGCGCGAGCCTTTCGTTTGGCAGGCACGCTTAACTCGAAGCCATCCCGGGAGGCCACGCCCTCGGGATGGCTTTTTTTGCGACTGCCACGCGGAGTCCGCAGCCCCCCGGGGTCTCGGCGCTTACCGAAACACTTCGCCGCCGCCGTCGAGATCGCGCCCCCCTTTGGTTCTTGCGCACCCCGCAGACTCGGGATTGGATGGATTTTGAAATCCTTTAAATCGTGCCAAGAATTCTACTCGTCGAGGACAATGAACTGAACCGCGATATGCTCTCGCGGAGGCTTCACCGCCGGGGGTTCGAGGTCATTATGGCGCTCGACGGCGCCCAAGGAGTTTCCATGGCGCAGTCCGAAAACCCCGATCTCATTCTCATGGACATGAGCCTGCCCGTAATGGATGGCTGGTCGGCCACACGGGCTCTCAAAGCGGACCCTGGAACCGTCTCGATCCCCGTGATCGGCCTCACCGCCCATGCGATGGCTGGGGACCGTGAAAAGTGCCTTGAAGCGGGCTGCGACGACTACGATACCAAGCCCATCGAGTTTACGCGGTTGCTTGAAAAAATCTCCACTCAGCTCGGCACCAGCCCATCCGATTGAGTAACGAGACTCCAGCCGCCGCCGCCGATCCTTTTGCGCGCCTGCGTCACGACTTGCGTGCGCCGGTGAATCAGATTCTTGGCTACAGCGAGATGCTTGAGGAGGATGCCCTCGCCTACGGCCAAGAGGCCCTCGTTCCAGACCTCAAAAAAATTCAGTCCGCCGCACGAACACTCGACAGGCTCATCACTGAGAGGGTCCGCAGCGGGGCGGCATCGGACCACCCCGGCCCAGCGCCCTCCAGCGCCCGCGAGCGGGGTGGTGCGGCAGAGGATGCCCATTCCGATGCACGGCGCGACCGCCCTCCCCTCACCGGACACGTGCTGGCGGTGGATGATGATGTCGCCAATCTCGAGATGCTCGCCAAGCACCTCCTGCGCCAAGGATTGACTGTCTCGACGGCATCCAGCGGGACCGAGGCGCTCGAGTTCGTGCGCACCAATTCTTGCGACATTGTGCTGCTGGACGTCATGATGCCGGTTGTGGACGGCTACGATGTGCTTCGGCACCTGAAGCGCGATCCCCTCGCCTGCCACATTCCGGTGGTGATGATCTCCGCTCTCGACGAACTCGAGAGCTTGGTCCGCTGCATCGAGGCGGGAGCGGAGGATTATCTTCCGAAGCCCTTCAATCCGGTGCTGCTCCGCGCACGCATCGCCGCCAGCCTTGAAAAAAAATCCCTCCGGGATGCCGAACAGTCCCACCTGCGAACCATCGAGGCAACCCGAGGACGCCTCGAACGTGAGCTATCCGAAGCCGCGAATTACGTGCGCGCGATCATCCCTCCCCCTGTTGACTCCCCCCTTCGCATCGACTGGAAATACGAACCCTCTTCCGAGCTTGGGGGCGATGCCTTCGGCTACCAGTGGATCGATGGCGACCATCTCGCCATTTACCTTCTCGACGTCTGCGGACATGGAGTCGCGGCCTCGCTTCTCTCAGTGGCCGCCATCAACGTCATCCGCTCCGGGACCCTGCCGGGCGCTGATTTCCACGACCCCTCATCTGTTCTGGGCGCCCTCAATACCGCCTTTCCCATGGAGCGGCAAAACAACATGTATTTCACCGCGTGGTATGGCATCTACCATGCCCCCACCCGCACCCTGCGCCATGCCAGTGCGGGCCACCCCCCGGCGCTTCTCCTCACCGCCGGGACCTGCTCGCGCCTTCACAGCCCGGGCCTCATCATCGGAATGATGCCTGGCACGGTTTACGAATCGGCTATGACAACGATTCCCGAGGCCTCCACCCTTTTCGTATTTTGCGACGGATGCTACGAGATCCGCGCACCGGATGGGTCTGTGCGGCCATTCGAGGATTTTGAATCCTTCCTGCAAATCCATGGCCTGCGGGCCGACGCGCTCGAGGCTCTCCTCGAGCGGGCCCACGACGGGAGCAGGCCACTTGAAGACGATTTCTCCATCCTGCGAATCCGATTCTGAAAAATGCACGATCTCCTCACACTCCATGTCCGGAATTCGCTCGATGAAATCCCCCACACGGCCAACGTTGTATCGCTCTGTCTTGCCGAACGGCAGGCCTCTCTCCCGGCGATCCACTTTGCACGGCTCGCCGTGGAGGAACTTCTCAGCAACTGCGTGAAATATGCCTTCGCTGACGCCGCGGAGCATCTCATCGAAATCACGCTTTCCATCGAGGGCGGCGACTTGATCCTGACCTTCACGGATGACGGCCTCCCGTTTAACCCTCTCACGCTGCCCGAGCCACGGATTCATGTGCCCATCGAAGAGCGTGGGATCGGCGGCCTCGGAATCCACTTGCTGCGCAAAATCGCCGACGACCTCCACTACTCCCGCACCGATGGAAAAAACCGGCTCACGCTGCGAAAGTCGCTCTCCGCCTGACTCGGCCGAGGGGTAAGGACTACTCCCCAGTCCCATCCCGGCTCGACGGGGATATTTTTCCGCAATGAATTTTTTTTCACGCGGAAGTCATGGCATCATCGGGCTCCTGCTGTTCCTTTTCCTTTGCCCGCCGGTTGAGGCCCTCGCGGCTGCCAATCCCGAGTTGGAGCGAAGGGCCTTGGGGGTGCTCAGCAACCTCTATCGCAGAAGTGGTCACGCTGTGGCGACGAACCGGGACGCGGTGGCGGTTCTCATTTTTCCCGATGTGCGCAAGCTCGGGTTGGGGGTTACCGTCCAGACCTCCACCGGTGTGCTTTTCCGGAAGTTCCAACCGATCGCGTATTTCAACATGACAGGGTTGTCCTGTGGCCTGGAGGCTGGCGTGCAGAAATATGATTGCGTGTATTTTTTCATGACCGAGGAGGCGTTGGACCACCTCTATCTTTCGGGAGGATTCGAGGTCGATTGCGCCCCCGCCCTGGTTTTTGTGGACGGGATGTTCACCCCCTCTGTCTCCCTTTCCACCCGCCGAGAAGGAATCCGCAGGTTCTTATTCAACTACAAAGGGCTCATGGCGAACTTCGGAATCCAAGCGACCAAGCTCTCCGAATATATTCCCACCAGGTAACGCGGCATCGGCCCGACATTCCTCAACCGGTGCGTGACGGCAGGCCGCGCCAGTTTCAATTAAGGGCTTTCAATCCGGAAGGAAATTTGGAGATTGGACCTGCAGTGACGGTTTTGTGAACCGTCTGCCCACTCATGACACCACTCGCCATCACGCTCACCCAGGCCAGGAACCCATCAGGCGCTCTGAACCTTAAATTTCTTCTTCGGGGTTCCCTTGAAAAATCCGGCGTGGATGCGTTGTCGCGGAGGTTGGACGCCGGTCTCGAGGAGCAAGCGGAGAGCATTCTCATCGACATCAGCGGCGTCACAGTGATCGATGCCGAGGGGCTTCACCGCCTCTCGGAGGTCATGCGTGCCGCAGAGGCCCGCGGGGCCACGCTCTCGCTTGTGAACGGAGGTCCGCAACCAATCGATGCCACCCTTAAAACCCGCGAACTGCCGGGAGGCGTCACCCTTGTGGAACTCGTCGGACATCTCGACCAGAGCGGAACCTCGGCGGTCGAGAGTCCGCTTCTCGCCTTGTGCCATCGCGACAAGCCACTGCTCATCCTGGATCTCTCCTGCGTGGACCTGATCGTTTCCATCGGAATCCGACTGATTCTTCGAGTGATCAAAGACAGTGCCGCCTATGGGGGGCGTGTGCTTTTTCTGGAGCCTACCCCGGCCGTCTCGACCGCGCTGGACTTTTCCGCTCTCACCAAATTCGTGGCGCGAGGCAAGGCGGAGGATGTGGCTGCCATGCTCACGCGCTCGGCGAGGTGATCCATGACCCGGGATCCGTTCTGGTTTTTGCGCAGCGGTCTTGCCCGGCAGATGTTGGTTTCCATCGGCGGCGCGGCGTTGGTTGTTCTCTCCGCGACTGTTTTTGTGGTGCACCACTTCACGAACGAAAAGATCGAGGAGGAGGTCCGCATCCATGCCATGGCGCAGGTGCGCAGCGATGCGAGGCTCCTCGACGGCATTGTCTCGAACATCAGCCTCATCCCCCGTTTTCTTGCCGCCCGCGAGCAGGCGCAGGGCCCCAAGCGCCAGGAGGCCTGGACCGTCCTCTTTCGTGAATTGCTGGCGGCCGTTCCCGAGGACGAGCTGTATGGAGTTTATCTCGCCTACGAGGAGATGAAGTGGGACGAACCCGGAGCCTCCCCGTGGATGGATCGCCGCTCGGCACCCAACCTTGCAGCTCCCGAATTCGACTATCATATGCCGGATGCGGATTGGTATCAGGGTGCAAAAAATAAACGTCCGTTGCACATATCGGCCCCCTATTTCGACAAGGACGGCTCCGGGACCGCCATGCTCAGTGTGTCGCAGGCCATCCGAGTCGAGGGGAGGTTCCTCGGTGTGGCCGGAGCCGAGATTCCCCTCGAGCGCATCCGGCACATTGTCGAGGACATCCACCTCACACTCGGCTCGAGGGAAACACAGGGAAGAGACCAGTTTGCCATTCTCGCCGATGCCAGCGGCAAACTCCTCGTCCATCCCGACCCGCTGAAAACCCTGAGTTCCGCCGGAGAGGGCCTCAACATCGCCGACCTCCCCGAGGGGCCTGCGGTCTCCGCAAGCACCGAAGGGCATTTGCGTTTTGTGGAAAATGGCCAACAACGCCTGCTCTACTGGGCCACGGCTCCCCTCACCGGCTGGAAACTTGTGCTGAACGTCTCGGAGGACTTTATCACCGCACCGGTGATGCGCGTTACCAAGGTGACTCTGGCCACCGCGGCTTGCGGCCTGGCTCTCACACTCCTTCTCGTGGCGATTTTGGCGCAGCGCATCGCCAACCCTCTGGCGCAACTGCAGCTTGGGATTCAAGACTTCCACCGCGGTGACCTTGGTGAGGGGTTGCCCGAGAGCCTCACGGAGCGCCGCGACGAACTCGGAGACCTCGCCCGCGGATTTGAAAAAATGGGACTCACAATCAAAGCCAGCCGGGAAAAGGAACTCGCCGAGTGGAACCGCAATCTTGAGGCCACCGTCAAACAACGCACCGCCGAATTGGCACACGCCGTGAAGGAGGCGGAGGCGGCCAACCGCACCAAGAGCCTCTTCCTCGCCAACATGAGCCATGAACTGCGCACCCCGCTCAACGCAATCATCGGCTACAGCGAGATGCTCGCCGAGGATGCGGAGGAGGCCGGCCTGCATCAAAGCCGCAGCGACCTCGAGAAAATCCACTCGGCCGGCCGCCATCTCCTCACCCTCATCAACGATGTGCTCGACCTCTCAAAAATCGAGGCCAATAAAATGACCGTCTTTAACGAGACGATCGCCATCGATGCGATGCTGGATGGCATTGAGGATACCGTCCGCCCCCTTGCGGCCCAAAACGGAAACACCCTGGTCGTGCAAAGCCTCTCGGGCCTGGGCACGATCCACAGCGACATCACCAAAATCCGCCAAACCCTCTTCAACCTCCTCGGCAACGCCTGCAAGTTCACAAAAAACGGCCGCATCGTGCTCGCCGCCTCGCGCGTGGCAAAGAGGGACGGCGAATGGATCGAATTTCACATACGGGACACCGGCATCGGAATGTCCCCCGAGCAGCTCACGCACCTCTTCAAAGCCTTCACCCAAGCAGACCCCTCGACCACGCGCGAATACGGAGGCACCGGCCTCGGGCTCGCCATCAGCCGCCGCTTCTGTCGCATGCTCGGGGGCGATATCACCGTCACCAGCGCTCCCAACCAAGGGTCCACCTTTGTCGTGTCCCTTCCCGTCGAAGCGCCCGTGGCCGCGCCTACCTCTGCGGAAGCGATTCAAAGTGGTCCCACCCACCAGGCCAGTCCGGCGGCGAAGTCGGCTCCCTGATCAACCTCCCGATCCGTGTGAGCGGAGTTTTTGGAAAAACCCGCGGCCATTGCAGCAGAAGGCGGGGGATCGTTTTTGGCTTGATCGCCATGAGAAGTTCGTAGTCCTCGCCATCGGACAAGGCCGCATCCACGCTAGAACCGCGTCGGCACGGGACGCACTCCATGTCCACCTCGAACCCACATCCGCTGGCCCTCGCCAAGCGAGGCAGATCGGCACCCAGCCCGTCGCTGAGATCCATCATCGCCGACGGGTGGATCGTCTCGGCAAGCCAGCGACCCTCCTCGAGGCGAGGAATAAAAGACAGGTGGTGCCCGTGAATCGAGCCGCCAAGGCGGCCGGTCACAAACAACACATCGTCGGCGGCGCCTCCGGATCGAGTGAGGAGATGCTTTTTCCCAATGAAGCCGGTGAGCATGATCGATACGGCGATCCCGGACATCTGGCGCGACATCTCGCCGCCGGCGATGGTGACACCGAAGCGCCGGGCAGCACGGCCGAGCCCGCGATAGAAATGTTTCCAATAGGCGGAATCCAAATCCGGCGGGGAGAAGAAGGTGACCAGCGCCTGGGCAGGAGTGCCCCCCATGGCCGCAATGTCGCTCAGGGGTCTGCAGAGGGCCTTCCAGCCAACCTTCGAGGGGTCGTCGGACCGAAGAAAATGCACATCCTCCGCAACGCAATCCGTCTTGAGAAGGAGGAGCCGACCCCTCCCGCCGCAGTGGATCGCCGCGCAATCATCCCCCGGGCCGAGGGGTTGGCCAACGGGAACGGGAACGAGGCGCAACAAGTCGCGCAGGAGAATATCCTCGGCGGAACATTTCATTTGATGAGTTCCGGCCATTGGAGGGTGCCGTAGATGCTGAAGGCGTTGAATGCGGCGTGCAGGGCCACCGGCGCCCACAATGAACCAGTGGCCTCATAGAGGAGAGCCAAGGCAACAGCCAAGAGGATGAGGCCCGGGATCGAGGGCGCATGGGCGTGAATGAGTGCGAAAAGCACGGCACTCACCGCGATGGCGGCATGGCGGCCTGCCGCCTGACGGATGACACCGTAAAGGCAGCCCCGGAAAACAAGTTCCTCGGTGAGAGGTGCCGCCACGACGGCGACAAGCACCACGGTGAGGCGTGTCCTCCAGTCATGGTGCTCCAGAAGAAATGTCACGATCGGTTGGGGCTCCGTGGCAGGCCCGGCGAGGTTGTAGCCAAGCCATTGCGCGCCATAAATGGGCGGGAGCACAAGAACCAGCGCCGCTAGGGAAGCCGCCAAACCAATCGGCCATGAGCGCCAGCGAAGCCCAAAAGCCGCGACCGGGTCGATGTTCCGAAACACGAGAAACCCGATCACAAAAAGCACAATGGCCGTGTAGAGGGCGAGACTGGTCTGGAGGGAACCGGAATCAATCTTCCCCGGCGGCGCGCCAATTGTGGACGCAGCCATCAGAAGAAAAAACACCACTACCGCAATCGCAAAAACCGATTCGGGCGTCCTCCAAACCAAACCGGGAAACCTCCGCGGGTCGGCAAGGGCGAAGCGCACGGCACGCCCGGCAATTTTCAGATAAACAAATACCAGGATTGCCAGGACGGCGGTTTGAACGAATACCATACCTCAATAAACACGTCCCGAAGACACTTGGGCGAGCGGTAATGCATGCCTTGCCATGCCCGCCGCATCATTCGAGCTGAGCGCCAACGAATCCGAGAATCCCGCGTTTTCCATCGCCGGTTTTCGCCGAGGTGAGAAAAACCTCGGGCGGCGCGGGATGCCATGAGGCTATCGCCTCGAGAAAGGCGGCGGTATTTCTGCGAACCCCGGAGGGTTTCAGCTTGTCGATTTTGGTGAAGACCAGCGCGAAGGGTCGCTCGAGCTCGTGAAGCCACTGGAGGAATTCCAAATCGATTTGCTGCGGCTCGTGGCGGGAGTCCAGCAGCACAAAGACACGCCGCAGGTTGGATCGCTCGGAGAGGTAGTCGGCAATAATTTGTTGGAATACCGCGCGGTGGCCCTTGGGGACTTTGGCGAAGCCGTATCCCGGCAGATCGACGAATCGAAACCCGCCATTGATTTTGAAAAAGTTGATGAGTTGGGTGCAACCGGGCGTCTGCGAGACGCGGGCGAGACCTTGCTTGCTTGTGATGAGATTCAAGAGCGACGACTTGCCGACATTCGAACGCCCGATAAATGCGAACTCGGGAATGTCGTCCTCCGGGCAGGAATCGAAGGAGGGACTGCTTTTCTCGAAGTCGGCTGTAAGGATGCGCATGAGGGTCAGTCTATGAAGCGACGCGTTATGTCGCCATAACTCTCGATGCGGCGGTCGCGGAGGAAGGGCCAGTGCGTGCGCTGGGTATCCACACTCTCCAGATCGACATCGACCACAAGCACCTCGTCGCGATCGGACGAGGCACGGACGAGAATCTCGCCGGAAGGATCCGCAGCAAAACTTTGTCCCCAAAACTCGATGCCGTCGCCGCCATCCGGGGCCTCGTGGCCGACACGATTGGGCGCAAAGACGTAGCACCCGTTGGCAATCGCATGGCCACGCTGCACGGTTTCCCACGAGGAGTGCTGGCGGTGTCCGTATTTTTCCTTCTCCTTCGGATGCCAACCGATGGCCGTCGGATAAAAAAGAATCTGCGCCCCCCGAAGCGCCATGAGGCGTGCGGCTTCAGGATACCACTGGTCCCAGCACACGCAGACGCCGATGCGGCCGAATCGTGTGTCCCACGCCTGAAAACCCAGATCCCCCGGCGTGAAGTAAAATTTCTCGAGGAAGAGCGGATCATCCGGGATGTGCATCTTGCGGTATTTTCCGAGAAACGCTCCGTCCGCATCAATCACCGCCGCCGTATTGTGGTAGAGACCTGGAGCGCGGCGCTCGAAAAGCGAGACCACCAGAACGACGCCCAACTCCCGCGCGAGAACCTGAAAAAGCTCGCTGGTCGGCCCTGGAACAGGCTCCGCAAGGTCGAAGTAGCGATGATCCTCTTTCTGGCAGAAGTAGAGGGAGAGAAAAAGTTCCTGCAGGCAAATGATATTCGCCCCGCCGGCCGCCGCAGCCCGGATGCCGCGTAGGGCCGAGGCGAGATTCGCCTCCACGTCGCAGGAGCAGGCGTTTTGAACAAGTCCAACTTTGATCGCGGATTCACGCATGCGTGAGTGGTATTTTCAACCGCATGCGGAGTAAATCAAAAGAAACCCGCCCGCCGTGACCGCCAATCGCCGACGGTTGGAAAAACACAGAATCCGCTTGCCTCGAAAAAACGCTTTCTGGAGGATGAATCATGAGATCAATGCCACAGCCGACACGGGATGCGAGGGATTGGGACAAGATGTTTTACAAGGGTGCGGATGATTTTTTCCCCAGTTGCGAGGGATTGTCGCTGACCTATGACGACGTCTCGCTGGCCACCCTCTACAGCGAGATTCTGCCGCGCGAGGCGAGCTACGAAACACGACTTTCCGGAAATTTGCTACTCAACCTGCCGATCGTCTCCGCGGACATGGATACCGTCACCGAATCCCGGATGGCGATCGCGCTCGCTCTGCACGGCGGGCTGGGACTCATCCACTACAATATGTCGCCAAAGCAGCAACTCTCGGAGGTGACACGGGTCAAAAACCACGTTCACGGACTCATTCGTGAGCCAATCAAAGTGCACCCCCGGGAATCGATCGGGGAGGTTCTGGCTTTGATCGAGGAAAAAAAATTCAGTTTCAGCACATTCCCGGTTGTGGACGAAGCCGGACGCCTGCTGGGACTTCTGCCCGGCCACTGTGTGCGTCCACGCTTTGCCTCGCGGATTGTGGCGGAAGCCATGGTGCAGCGACCGTCCGTGCTCACCATTTGCGAGGACGACCTAGGCGACCACCCGATCGCGCGGGCGGACCGTTTTTTCACCGAGAACATCGGCATCCATAAACTTCTCGTCGTCGACAGCGACGACCATCTCAAGGGTCTTTTTACTCTCAGCGACATCGAGCGCATCACACAGGAACGCTCTTTGCAGACAAAGCCCGCGAGGGATGCAAAGTTCCGTCTTGTCTGTGGAGCCGCTGTGAGCCCGCCGCGCCAAAGCGATGGCACACTCGACAGCAAGCTTCTCCTCGCGCACGTCGCAGCACTCGTGGAGCGTGGACTCGACGCGGTTGCCGTCTCCACGGCCCACGGCCACACGCGCGGAGTCGGCGAGTCGGTGCGAGCCATCCGCTCGGCATTCCCCGATCTTGCCATCATCGCAGGGAACGTCACCAGCGCGGCCGGCGTCGAGTTTCTTGCAGAGAGCGGCGCAAACACTGTGAAAGTCGGTCAGGGACCAGGCTCGATCTGCACGACACGCGTCGTCGCCGGAGTCGGAATCCCCCAACTCACGGCTCTCTATGTTTGCTCGAAGGCCGCCGAACACCACGGGGTCACATTGATCGCTGACGGGGGGATCACCAAGTCCGGCGATGTCGTCAAAGCGCTCACACTTGCAGACGCGGTGATCTGTGGAAGCCTGCTCGCGGGCTGTCCGGAAGCTCCAGGCCGGATTATGGAAATCAACGGGAAATTCTATAAGCAATACCGAGGCATGGGCAGCCACGCAGCCATGAAATCCGGCAGCGCCGCGCGCTACGGGCATGCCAAGGAAATCTCGCAAAAATCCGCAGCAGAGGGAATCGAGGCGCTCAAGGAGGTCTCCGCCCCGGCCGAGACGGTCTTGGCCCAGCTTGCGGGCGGCTTGCAGAGCGGCATGGGATACCTCGGCGCTGCCAACCTGCCCGAACTGCGTGAAAACGCCCGCTACACACGCATCACCGCCGCCGGCCTTCGCGAGAGCGCGCCACATGACATCATCGAAATCAAAACAGGCGGCCAAAACTGAGCGACCTTCCACGCTTCTGCACCCGCGGAGTCATGACTATGTCGGGCTGATCCGCCGCTGGCGCAAGGCCGCCCCTCACGCGGGCCTGAAAATGACAGTCTTCGGCGAATCGGGAGGCTTTCCCGTTTACCATCTGCGCAGCCGTCACCCCGCAATAAGGGCCCCTCGAATCCTGCTTTCCGCCGGGATTCATGGAGACGAATCCGCTTCCACCGAGGCGGCGTTGGCATGGATCGAGCGTCATGCCGGGGCGGCCCGCGACCTTGATCTACACATTTTTCCGTGCCTGAATCCGTGGGGCCTCGTGCACAACAAGCGCACCGACGAACGGGACAGGGATCTCAACCGTTGCTACCGCGACGATGACGTGCCCCACATTCGTCGACAAAAAGAGCTCATCGCAGAGCACCGCTTCGATCTCGCAGTGATTCTGCATGAGGACTACGACGCGCAGGGGGTCTACCTTTACGAAACCTCGGCGGGGAAACCGCACTGGGGCGAGCATCTCGTCGCGGCTATGGCCTGCCATATCCCCGCCGATCCCCGCAAAAACATCGACGGGATTCGCGCCTGCGGCGGCGTGATGCGGCGGCGCATCACAGCGGACCTGATGCCCGACTGGCCCGAGGCGTTTGTGCTGCATTTTCTGAAAACGAGACGCGTCTTCACCATTGAGACTCCGTCGGAGTTCAACCTCGACGACCGCGTGGAAGCCCATTGCGCAGCGATCAACGCGGCGCTGGCGCTGGCGTGGAACCACGGCCTCAGTCCGTAAGATCGCCGTAATTTTCACGTGCCATGGCGCGGCTCATCTCGAAGATCACGTTGGAGTCGTCTAACGTCAGCACCTGGGTAACAAGGGCCTCACAGGCCGAGGCCTCAAGCGACTGCACGGCTTTCTTGACCCGCGGCACCAACACGCTGGTGGCGCTGAGTTCCTCGACTCCCAACCCGATGAGCAACGGAGTAAGCAGAATGTCGGATGCCATCTCACCACAGATGCCGGTCCAGATGCCACGGCTTCTTCCGGCCTCCACCACCATCTTGATCATTCGCAGAATGGAGGGATGCGTGGGGTCGTAGAGGTGGGCTATCCGGTCGTTGAGTCGGTCCACCGCGATGGCGTATTGAATGAGGTCGTTCGTCCCAATACTGAAAAATCGAACCTCTCGTGCCAGATGGTCCGCCACAAAAACCGCGCTGGGTGTTTCAATCATCACGCCAACCTCGATCCAGGGATTGAAGGGAATCTGCGCGGCGGCGAGTTCCTGCTTGCACTCCTCAAGCACGACATTGGCGCGGCGGAGTTCCTCGATGCCGGAGATCATGGGATACATGATCCGAATATTGCCGGTGGTCGCGGCGCGGAGGATCGCGCGCAGTTGCGTCTTGAAAATATCGAGGTTCTCCAGGCAAAAGCGGATGGCGCGGCAGCCAAGAAAGGGATTTTCCTCATGGCGGTTTTCCAGGCTCGCGGCAATTTTATCCCCGCCGATATCAAGCGTTCGAATGATGACGCTGTGCGGTTGGCACTGGAGGGCGGCGCGATGGTAGTGCGCGTATTGCTCTTCCTCTCCGGGAGGTTCCGGGCGATTGAGAAATAGAAATTCGGTGCGAAAGAGTCCGATACCCTCGGCGCCATTTGCAGCCACTTCGGCCAATTCGTCTGGAAGATCGACATTTGCGGACAAGACGATGTGACGCCCATCGCGCGTGGTGGAGGCTGTCTCGCGGATCAGCTGCAAGCGTTTGGTGACCTGCTCTTTTTCATGCTCGATGCCAACGTATTCGGCAATCGTCTCAGCGCTTGGATTGAGGATCAGAAGGCCATTGTAACCGTCGATGAGGATGTCATCGCCGATCTGAATCTGCTGGCAGATACCCTGCATACCAACGATGGCGGGAATTTCCAGAGACCGCGCCATGATGGCCGTGTGCGAGGTTTTACTGCCTATCTCGGTAACGAAGCCCTGCACAAGATCGCGGTTCAGCTGCGCGGTGTCCGATGGCGTGAGATTGTGCGCAACGATAATGTGGGGGTGGTCGTGGGCGGCAGGATTTTGGGGAGCCTTGCCGAGGAGATGCCGGAGGACACGACGTGACACATCCTCGATGTCCACCACGCGCTCGCGCAGATACGGGTCGTCGATGGCTTCCAGGGTGCGGCAGTATTTGCGAGTGACCTGCTGAAAGACGTATTCGACATTCATGTGGTCACGGTCCAAACCACGAAGCACCTCGTCGATCAGCGTGCGGTCCTCGACGACGAGCAAGTGGGCATCGAAAATACTCGCGTCCTGCGATCCAATGGCGGCGGCAATGCGCTGCTGGATCTCAAGAAGCTCGACACGCGTGGCTATGAGCGCCGACTCGAACCGGGCGATCTGCTGGGGAAACTCGTCCTCGCGAATCTCCCGGTGGGGGACTTCCTCCTCCTCGTTGTAATGAACGAGAGCCGGGAATCTGGCGATTCCGCCAGCCACAGGGATGCCGCTAAAACGCTTTTCAACAGTTTTTGTGGCTACGGTCTCCATCGGCCAAGAGAACTACCAGAAAAACGATCCTCGGCAATGAGAACAACTCCCCTTGGAGGGGCGCCGACATGCGGGTGGCTTCGGGGTGTGGGGGCGTGTGAAGGAAACGGATCGGCTGGATGGAGTCCTAATCCTCGCCAAATCTGGTTTCGACGAGATTTCGGATTTCAGCTATGGCCTTTTCGGCATCGATCCCCTCCGCGAAAATCGTGAGTTTGGAGCCCTTGCCGGCAGCCAACATCATGAGGCCCATGATGCTTTTTCCATTGACTCGCTCACCGTCTTTTTCGACCCAGACCTCCGCGCGGTAGCGACTGGAAATCTTGACAAACATTGCCGCCGGGCGGGCATGCAGACCGTTGCGGTTGTCAATGATTACCTCTCCCGTGCAACGGTGTTGGTCTTCTGTGAGTTTTTTTTTGGTGAGAATACCCATTATCTGCTCCGGCGTTCGCTGATCATGTGAAGAAGTCGTTGGTTGAATTCCTGCGCACTGTTTTCGCCCATATCTTTCAACTTCTGGTCGAGCGCGGCCACTTCCACAAGCCGCGCGATGTCCCGCCCCGTGCGGACGGGCAGTGTGACGTGGGGAACCTTGATGCCCAGAATCTCATATGTTTCGCGATCAAGACCTATTCTATCCACATTTTCGACCTCGTGCCAATCCTTGAGTGTGACGACAAAATTGAGGGTTTTCTGAGGGACGACGGCTCCCGCTCCAAAAATGGAGGCGATGTTGATGATGCCGATTCCACGCACTTCCATGTGATACCTGGAAATGCTGTCGGACATTCCGATGAGTTCACTGCCCTCGACGGAACGAAAGCGTGTGATGTCGTCGCTCACGAGGCTGTAGCCGCGTTCGATGAGGCCAAGAACGCACTCGCTTTTGCCGATGCCGCTGGCACCGCGGATGAGCGTGCCCACGCCCAGAATGCTGACCATGCTGCCATGCTCGGTCGTCGACGGGGCAAAATCCGTCTCGAGAAGAATGGTGGCGGCGTTGATGAATTTCATCGTGATCATGCTCGTCCTCAGAACCGGGGTCTCAAACTCCGCGGCAGCCTCAAGAAGGGCGGGAGGAATCGGAGCGTTGCGGGCGACCACGAGGCAGGGCATCTTCCGCGAAAAGAGGGCACGCGCACGCTCCTTGAGGGTGGTGACACCGAGGCTTTTCAGATAACTCAGCTCCGCAGCCCCGAGCACCTGAATGCGTTTTACAGCAAAATAACTGAAGAAACCGGAGAGGGCGAGGCCGGGGCGATTGATGGTGGGCTCGCGGATGAGACGGTTCAGACCTCGCGAGCTGCCTTCGAGGCGCAACCCGAGCTTCTCGGCGTGGTTCGCATAAAAATGCCCGACCGTTATGTGTAAAACTTTTTTGTGGGGTTTGTTGAAGGAGGACATGGAGGGGTGGCCAAAAAGGCGATCAGTTCCCGCAGAGAATAAAAACGCCGGGGGGGCCGTCGCAATTTTTCAGAGTAAAAGTCCGGCAGGTCACATCGAGAAGGATTCTCCAAGGTAGAGCTTGCGGCTGATGGGATCGTTGAGAAGAAAATCCTTGTTCCCTTGGCTCTCCACGCGGCCCTCGAAAATGAGATAGGCCCGGTCGACGATGTTGAGGGTCTCACGGACGTTGTGGTCTGTAATGAGAATGGCGAGACCTTGCTCGCGCAGATCTTGGATGATCTGCTGGACATCGTGCACGGCGATGGGATCCACTCCGCTAAAGGGTTCGTCAAGCATGAGCAGTGAGGGATTTGTGACGAGGGACCGTGCGATGGTGAGTCGGCGCTTCTCCCCGCCCGAGAGGGTCAGCGCTTCGTTTTTCGCAAGATGGTCGATGCCAAACCGCGTGAGAAGCTCTTCGCAGCGGTCCTTGCGGGCTTTCTTGGGCGCGCCAGTGGTCTCGAGGATGGCAAGGATGTTTTCCTCTACGGTGAGCTTGCGGAAGATCGACTCCTCTTGGGGAAGGTAACCCATGCCATGGCGCGCACGCTGATACATGGGCATCTCAGTGACATCCTCATCGCGGAAAAAGACCTGACCGCCATTCGGACGCACCAACCCGACGATCATGTAGAAAGTGGTGGTCTTGCCGGCGCCGTTGGGTCCGAGAAGACCGACAATCTCGCCTTTTTTGACATTGATATCCACCCCATTCACAACGGCGCGCCGATTATAGATTTTCACGAGGCCCTCGGTGTGGAGGAGAGGGGCTTCTTGGGCGACATCGGCACTCATTTTTGCTTGGCGGTGTCTGTGATGATGGTCTTGCTGCCGCCAACTGTGCGGGATTGACCACTGCTGCGGAGGGTCATGACGGTGGATTGCTCTGTCGCGACTTGGTTGTTGATCCCTTGCTGGATCGAAGGCCAGTCGCGCATGACAACCTCCCCGGTGTCCGGCTTGTAGGTCACCTCTCCCGCGCGGCCGACCGCTTTGGGAGCGTCGCTTTTGGGGTCGGATTTTTCTTGGACGATGACAACGCTTCCTTTGGCCTCCGCCACGGCAATGCCCTTGCGGGTTTTGCTCAGTGTCACCTTGAGCGTGTCGCAGGTGAGAGTGAACTGAGGATCCCGAACGACGACGCGTCCGCTAAATTCCGCGACATTGTTTTCGTTGTCGTAAGAGGCCTCGTCCGCCGCGGTGATCTCGGTTTTTGCTCCTGCGGGGCGCTCGCTTCCCATGGCCGGAAAAATCCCAGGCCCGGATTGCCCGCCGCCTCCCATCTGAGACATTGCCCCCTCATCGGACTGCGCGGCCGAGAGGGCGAGGGTAAGGAGAAAGGCGGCGGCTGCCGTCAAAGGGAGTTTTGAAAAAATCATTTGGGGTCTTGATCGGTCGAGATAACCATTTTTATGTTGCCCCGCATGGTTCCGAAGCGGGTTTTGGTGTTGAAGTCAATACTGTCGCCTGTGATTTCGAAATCCTCGCGGCGGATCAATGCGCTCTTGTCGCCAGTGAGAATGCGGGACTCAAGGTTAAAAATCGAATAGGGCAGTTCAACGAAAATCTTCCGCCCGTCCTCATCGCTGGCCTCGACTTTCACGTCCTCCATTTCGATGCGGGTGTCGTCGATTCTCTTGGCCGTCGCCGCCTCGAGCAGCATCAGCATTTTGCCATCTTCATCGTATTGAGGAACGCGAATTCCGTTCACCGGCATACCCAGAGGAAGAGGGAGATCAAAATTGTCAGGCTTGGCTTCGGGAGTTGAAGCAGCTTGTTCCCGGGCGGGCTCCGGTTCCTTGGGGAGCGGCCCAGCTTGGAGATGGGGAACAGCCGCAAGCAGCATCAGGGCACAGGAAAATTCAGACCACGACATCACGAATGGCCTTGAGTTGTTGAATCAATCGCGGGAGATCGCGCAGAGGGACCTGGTTCGGGCCGTCTGAGAGAGCCTTTGCGGGATTCTCGTGGGTTTCGAGAAAAACACCGTCGCACCCCGCCGCAACAGCGGCCCGGGCAAGCACGGGTGCAAGTTGACCGTCGCCTCCGGTTGTTTCGCCCGCACCGCCGGGACGTTGCACGGAATGTGTGGCATCAAAAACAACAGGACACCCGAGTTCCTGCATCCAGGGGATCGCCCGCATGTCGGCCACGAGATTGTTGTAACCAAATGTGCTGCCCCTCTCCGTGAAAAAGTAGTCACGGCAACCAGCCGCCTCGAGTTTGGCGGCGACGTTTTTCATGTCCCACGGAGCGAGAAACTGACCCTTCTTGACATTGACAATCCGCCCTGTGCGCGCTGCGGCAACGACGAGATCGGTCTGGCGGCAGAGGAAGGCGGGAATTTGGAGAATATCGACAAACTCCGCTGCGATGCCGGCCTCTTCGGGTGAGTGGATATCCGTCGTCACAGGCACGCCAAGGGTCGCTCCGATCTCCGCGAGCAATGCACAACCGTCGCGGGCCGATGTGCCCCGGAAGGATTTGGTGGAGGTCCGGTTTGCCTTGTCGTAGGACGCCTTGAAAACAAAGTCCGCCCCCTCGCCATCGCAGATGGCTTTGATTTTCGCACCCATCCGACGGGTAAATGCAGGGGATTCGATAACGCACGGACCGAGAATGAACAGAAGCTTCCGGCCACCCAGTTGGTGCGGACCGACTTTGAGAACTCGTCGCCTTGGCATGTGCGGACATCGTATTGTGTGGGAGCGATTGCGCAAAGTTTTTCGTCTTCCTTACCCGCAGCCATTTTCGTGCAGATGGGCTTCGGATATGGCGTGAAGCTCTCCCAGCGAGGTGGCGTGCTGGAGTTTTTCCCGGAGGCGGGCTCCGGATGGCAATCCCCGCGTGTAGGACATCAAACGCGAGCGCATGGATTTGATGGCAGGCTCCTCGATGCCGCCCCACCACGCGATCTCCAACCCTGCATGCGCGAGGATAAATTCCCATTTTTCACCGAGCGTGGGCGGCTCAACAGCGCCTCCATCGCGATGGGCAGCGCGAATTTCCCGAAAAATCCACGGATGGCACATGGCCGCACGGCCGATCATCAGACCCGCAACCCCCGTCTCCCGCAAACGTTGGAGCGCAACAGCTGCGGAGTCGATATCCCCGTTTCCAATCACAGGAATTGCCACCGCCCCAGCCACGGCGGCGATCACGGCCCAATCCGCTTGGCCGGAGTAACCCTGCTCCTTGGTGCGCCCATGCACGGCAAGACGCGAGATTCCCTCGCCCTCGAGAATACGTGCGGTTTCCAAGGCATTCACCGACCGCGAGTCCCAACCGATGCGAATTTTCGCGGTAACCGGCAGCCCCCCTGCCGCAGCGACCACTTCGCGGGCCACTCGCGCCAAAAGCGGGCAGTCCTTGAGCAGTGCGGACCCGCCGTTGCGGGACACCACCTTGTTCACGGGACAACCGAAGTTCAGATCGATAAAATCCGGGGATATCCAATCGAGCACAGCCTTCACGGCCTCGGCAAGGCGCGAGGGATCCGCGCCGAAAAGCTGGACGCCGACCGGCCGCTCCTCCGGATGAAATTCCAGATACCTCTGCGTGCGCTCGTTGCGATGAAGAATCCCCTCCGCCGAGACAAACTCCGTGGTCACCACATCGGCTCCAAGATTTTTACAAAGCCTCCGAAATACCGTGTTCGTCACACCCGCCATCGGCGCAAGAAAAAGCAACGGGGACATCCGTTCGTCCGCTTGGGCGCTCATTTCAAGCCTCCGCACCCAGAAGCGCACCGACCTCGCGTTGCACGTCGGGGATTTGCTCCAGACTCAGGCGGGGATTCCCGATCACCAGTGTCTCCCCCGTGACCACATGCTCATAGACAAGCATCTCAGGATCGCTGCTTTCGAGCGGCCTCAGCATCTTCTTCCTCTCGAGCATGAGCGCGAGGATGTAGCAGGCGTTCTTGCGTGAGGGGTCGCTCCCCGCAATCAGGCGCCGAAGCAATCCTTCCGCATCATCCCTTGCGAGAGCCTCGGGCGGCGGCGGGGCGGGCGGCTCGTATTTGGACCGCCAGAACGAGAATGGCACCATGTTGTCGTTGCGGTTCTCCCACGCCTGCTCGCACAAATCCTCGCGGCGGAAACCCTCGCCCGCCCTCACCAGAAGCGTGTAAAAAAAATCCCCCTCCTGGAATTCGTAACCCGTGCGGGCGCATTGGTGCGCGCGTGATTTAATATCCCAATCGGCTTGCATCATGAAATCCCCGGTATCCGCAGCTTCGGCAACTCGCGGTTCGTCGAGCGGAGCCACAGCATCACGCATCCGACGGCAAAGAACGCAATCATCGGTCCCCAGGCCGCAGCAAATGGCGGAATCCGGCCGCCTTTGCCCAGCGCAATAAAAAGACTGCTCACAAAAACGAGCGAAAAAAACAAACCGATCGCCAGCGCCACACCGCCCAACACCCCACGGCGCGAATACACGATGCCACACGGAGCCGCCACGAAGATGACCAGAAAACACACCGTCGGCAACGCCCACCGGTAGTGGGCATGCGTTCGATAGGGAGCAAGTCGGATCTCCGGAAAATCCCCGTTGTATTTCAAGTAATCCCTCAACTCGGGAACGGATAAAAAATCCGCATTCAACATCGAACTCGCAATCCGCCAAGGTGTCTCCGACCACCCCTCGATGACCCTCGACCCGTTCATCTCCGATTTCACAATCTCCCCCGACACATCCATCTCGATATATTTCACACCATTGAGAGTCCATCGCAAGGTAATGGGATCGAATGATGCATCCCTTACATACCACTGCTGCACGATGTTGCCCTCGACATCCTGCTGCACGATTTGCAGATCCTGAAGCCGCTCCCCACGGAGGGACATCCGCGACACGAACCAAGTTCTGAACTCCTCCCGGTTACGAAACAAATGCCCCTTCACAGATTTGTCGCTCTTGCGACCACGCTTGATATCTCCAACGATCACCTTCTTCATCCCCGTCGCATGGGGAGCCCCCTCGTAGTTGAAAAATGCCGTCACGCCAGTGAGAATCACCCCCACCCCCATCAAGGGCACAAGAATCCTGAGGATGCTGCGCCCGGCCCCAAGCATGGAGATGATCTCGTTGGCCCGTGACATTGCGGCTAAGGAGTAAAGCAACGCCAGAAGTGTGGCCAACGGCAGGGCGATAATGATGATCTCCGGGATCTGTGAGGCGTAATAATCCGCCAGCGCCTCCATGCTCGCCTTTCCCTGAATGAAATCCTGCAGGTTGTCCGCCAGATCGAAAATAAACCAGATGCCGATAAATCCGGCGCAACAGTAAAGGAAAGGCACGGAAAATTTCCGCAGCACGTAACGGTCAAGAATCGTCATTTCAAAAGACCCGCACGCTAGTCCCGCAGCGCCTGCGCGTCAACGACCACGCTTCACGCCCGCCGCCCCCCGAATCCCACAGCGTGTTTTTAAAAAAATAAAACTATTGCATCCCACGCGGCGCGCTCCTATTCTGCCGGTCCCTTTATCAAAGGAGTCTTAGCTCAATTGGTCAGAGCGCCGCCCTGTCACGGCGGAGGTTGCGGGTTCGAGCCCCGTAGACTCCGGACTTTCTTGTCCGATTTTTTTCAGGACACCTCATCGGCTCTCCTACGCACAGCACTTAGAAGGCAGGAAAAAAACCTGCACAGGAGCCTCCAACTCCCGGATGGCCGCGCCCATGGTGGCCGCGCTCGTGATAACGCATCTGGCGGCGTGCGACGCAACCGCAAAAGCGCCATCCCCCGACGTGGACGCGCCCTACTCCAACGAATGCAAGCAGCGCCCCGGAACAGCGCCCCGGAACAGCGCCCATGCACGCGGCACCGCAAGGAATGCGAGCCAGCCTTCGGAATCTTCGCGGCAATCGACCCGCTCGACTCGGCCTACACGGCACCCCAGGCTTTCGGAGGCGCTCGAAGTCAAGACGAAGAGCAACGCACTGCGGCACCCGTTCTGCCCCTGCCATCTGGCGCTGCACCGCAACTCCCCGCCGACCGCCGAGGTCGCGGGCAACTCGCCAACCAGGCCTGCGAAGCACTCCAAGGGGCTCCTCTCTCGGATCGCAGCGGAAGAGTGGCTCGCGATCACCTCCGACACCGTGAGGAAGTTCGCCGAGGAAAATGGGATTCTTCTGGAATAGTGAATTCAAAGCACGGACCGTCAAGCCGTCGCTAAAATCAAGATCACAGGCGATCTCATCCCCGAAGCCGCCATGAGCTCTAATGCCTTGCGAAAATTGGTTTAACAAAAGTTTTTCAATCATCTCCGGAAGATAGTGGAAAATCGTTTTTATTCGAATTGTTACTTTTGTGGATAGTTTCAGACATCCTGACCTCCTGGCTGCGTGGACCGCAGTCGAGGAACCTCAATGAACCGAATTGAAGGACTTCCTCTCGTGTGGTGATAGTGGGGTATGGCGCAAATCCAGCTCCCGATTTTTCCCGCCAGCAGCACGCCGATCGCCAGTGAACTTGCCTTCGAGGAAAGGGACTCCGTGGTTTGGTATTTCAACGGGCCTCTTCCGGTTTTCAGCCATCCGGTCGCTGACATCGCTTCGTTCCGATTTTTTATCAGCCAGCTCATAGCCAATGGCAACGCCTCGCAGAGCGAGATTTCACGCGCCTTCGGAGTGCCCATGGTCAGCGTGAAGCGGGCCTGCAAGAAGTTGCGCGACGAGGGAGCGGCGGGATTTTTTCGTCCACCTGTGCCCCGGCAAGGTCACAAGCTCACGGAGCAACGCCTTCAGGAAGTCCAAAGCCGTCTCGACGTGGGAATGGAAGTTCCAGCCATCGGCACGGAACTTGGCGTGCTGCCCAACACGATTCACAAAGCCATCCGTGCCGGGCGGCTCAAAAAAAAACGCAAACACTCACCCATCCCAACGGAGAAAAAAGCACACTCCAACTCGCCGAACGCGGCACCCGGTTGACCAACGGCCTCTGGGTTCGTGAAATCCGCGCCCTCACTTGGAGCAGCATCTCTATGAGCGCCGGGGTCGTTACCCACCAGCAGTCAGCGCCAACCGAGCCAGCAGGAGTCAAAAAGAATTCAACTTTGGGAATGAATGCCCGCTTGCGATCAGCCGCCAAATCCCTAATGGAATCCAACCTGCATTCCCCGTGAAAAAAATGTTTGGGAACTTCCATTTATTGGAATTCAGGACGACCACTCTCGAACTCGTCCCCGAGGGAACAATCAAACGGCCCAAAAAAAATGGTTGAGCGCGGTTGAATCGATAAATAAACCGCGCCTCCGCAAAAAACACCTCCACGCGATCCGGCCCGTCATTTTTTTGGCCGATCGGCCATTTTTTTGCCGCGCGAGTGTTCGATGTGGCGGCGGGGGGGATTCGGGCGTTTGTCGAGGCGCGGTGGAGACGAGAAAGTGGCCGGCCGGCTCTATGATGTCGCTGGAGAAGCCGATGGAATAGGCTGGGTTTATGGCGTTCGCATCAAGGCACCCAGCCTGCCCTCCTGGTAACGCTCCATGCTCCAAGCGCCGCCCCCAAGCGCCGCCCCCAAGCGCCGCCCCCAAGCGCCGCCCCCAAGCGCCGCCCCCAAGCGCCGCCCCCAAGCGCCGCCCCCAAGCGCCGCCCCCAAGCGCCA
>Ga0247843_1001784_pt1 | contig 41817 bp, 44 predicted proteins | sample LaCruzMarch2017__FD_192420 | JGI IMG/M metagenome (GOLD analysis project Ga0247843, IMG submission 192420) | Freshwater microbial communities from meromictic Lake La Cruz, Castile-La Mancha, Spain - LaCruzMarch2017_8m | ecosystem: Environmental > Aquatic > Freshwater > Lake | place: Spain...
GTTGCCGAAGGTCCAATGACAGCGCTCTCGACATCTCTGCCGGCCCCCGCCCGGCAGATAGCTTGAATCAGATGCCAGGCCTTTCGGGAATCCCCCAGATTCAGTCAGGCAGGACGCCGCTCTAGCGGGTGCACCGTCGCCAGGATCGCCGCGCCCACGGCCAGGAACAGCACAACCGTCGCCATCCCCAGCCGCTGGCTGTCGGTGGCGGCGGTGACCGCGGCCAGCGCCGCGGGCCCCGCAAAACCGGTGATCCTGCCCGACAGCGCGAACAGGCCGAAATGCGCCGCCATCCGGTCCGGCGGGGCGATCTGTGCCATGAAGCTGCGGCTGGCCGCCTGGGCTGGGCCGAAGAACAGGCCGAGCGCCAAGGCCAGCCCCCAGAACCAGGTGACGTCGGGCGCCAGCAGCAGCCCGGTGCCGAGCCCGATGATGGCCACCAGCGCGCCCAGCACCACACGCCGCGCGCCGACGCGGTCCTCCACCAGCGCAAAGGCCGCCGCGCCAAGGCCGGCCGAGACGTTCATGGCAATGCCGAACAGCAGGATCTGCTCGAAGCCCATGCCGAACACGCCGGCGGCATAGATGGCGCCGAAGGCGAACAGCGTGTTCAGCCCATCCGTGTAGAACAGCCGCGCCAGCAGGAAGCGGCCGAGCAGCCTCTCGCGCGGCAAGGCGCGGACCAGGGCGATGATTTCGGCCGAGCCCCGCGCCATCGCCACGCCCAGGGCGGGCCGCGCGCCCGGCGGGTCGGGCAGCAGCAGCAGCAGCGGCAGGCCAAACACCAGCATCCAGGCCGCCACCAGCAGCGCGGTGGCGCGCACATGTTCGGCCGCGCCCCGGTCGAGCCCGAAGGGCGAAGGGTTGGGCTGCACCAGCAACACCAGGCACAAGGCGAGGCAGGCCAGCCCGCCCGCATAGCCAAGCCCCCAGGCCAGGCCCGAAACCCGGCCGATCCGCCCGGCCGGCGCCACCTGCGGCAGCATGGCATTGTAGAAGACCGTCGCGATCTCGAACGCCACCGAGGCGACGCCGACGGCGACCAGCGCCAGCAGCGCGAACTCCGCCTCCGGCCGGGCGAACCAGATCAGCGCCGTGGCCGCCGCGGTCAGCACGGTGGCCAGCGCCAGCATCAGCCGCCGCCGTCCGCCCGCATCCGCGATGGCGCCCAGCAGCGGCGATGCCAGCGCCACCGTCAGCCCGACCAGCGCCTGCATCACCCCCCATTGCGCCTGGCCGGTGGCCGGGTCGGGCGCGATGGCCTGCGCGAAATAGGCGGCGATGACGAAGGTAGAGATCACCGTCGGGAAGGCCGAATTGGCCCAATCATAGCCCGCCCAGGCCCAGGCCTTGCGGTTCATGGGCGCCACCTTGGATGGGCGGGCGGCGTGCGGGCGCGGTTGGGCATCGTGGATCTCCTGCCCGGCAGGCTGCGCGGCGGGCGCGCCCGGGGCAAGCCGCCATCACGCCTCGGGCGGCGGTTCATTGGCCCGCGGATGCGCAGATGGGCGGCGCTGGGGCGTGTGGCGCGGGGCGGCCCCGGCTTCCTCGGCCATGCGGCGCAGCCGTGCGGGCGCTTCCGCCATCAGGCGCGGGATCTCCGCGGTCTCGGGCAGGTTGCGCCAGTATTTGCGGGGCATTTCGGCGCGCATGGCGCCGGGCTTGAGGCGCGCGGGGTTGCAGATGGCCACATAGTAGGCGCGCCAGAGCGGCTCCATCGCATCCTCGGGCGGCAGGTCGGATTTGCGCCCGCCCGGGCCGGCCTGCACCGTCTGCCCATCCCACACCAGCGTCACGCGCGGCGTCACGATGGTCCAGCGCAGCTGCGCGAAGCGGCGGACGAAGAAGCCGGCTTCGGCGCGTTCGATATGGTGGTCCGGTTCGAACCAGGCGATGTGGCGCACGCCGTCCGGCGTCTCGACCGCGCGGAAGCGCAGGAAGGCGTGCATCTTGTGCGCGTCGCGCCGCACGGCCGAGGCCATGGCGCGGGCGCGCGCCACCAAGGGCTCGGCCGGATTGTCGAGCAGCGTGGGCGCATCGCCCGTCACCCGCCAGAGCAGCGCGTACAGAAGCGCGAAGCGTTCCGGGTGATTGTGGCGGATCACCGTCTCGGCCAGCGCCATGAAGGCACGCGGCACGGCGAATTGGGTGGCGCGGGCCGGCGCCGGGGGATCGCCGCCGAACAGCCCGGGCCCCTCCCCGGCCAGGTGCCAGGCCACCTGCTCGGGCGGCACCTCGGCGGCGCGCAGCCCCCGCGCGGTGCGACGCCAGGCCTCGAAATCGGCGGGGCCTGGCAGGACGACGGCGACCTGCATCAGAACAGGCTGAGCTGCGCCGGCGCGGCGGCCTGGGCGAAGGCGGTCCCGGGCAGCAGGGCGGCGCGCAGATGCGCCCCCTCCAGCGCGCGCGGCCGATGATCGGGCAGCACCAGGAAGGGCAGCGCGCGACCGATCGGCACGCCGAGCCGCGCAAGGTCCCCCGCCCGGATCGGCCCGTGCCGGCGCGCGGCGAGGATGCGCTCGACACTCTTCACGCCGAGCCCCGGCACCCGCAGCAGCACCTCGCGCGGGGCGCGGTTGGGGTCCACCGGGAAGTGCGCGCGGTGCTTGAGGGCCCAGGCGGTCTTGGGGTCGAAGGCGAGGTCGAGCATGCCATCCGCGCCGCCGGCCAGCACCTCGTCGGCCGCAAAACCGTAGAAGCGCAGCAGCCAATCCGCCTGGTACAGCCGATGCTCGCGCACCAGGGGGGGGGCGATCGGCGGCAGCATCGTCGAGGCGTGGGGGATGGGCGAATAGGCGCTGTAATAGACGCGCTTCAGCCGGTGCGTGCCGTACAGGCGCGTCGCCGTGCCCAGGATGGCGGCATCATCGGCCGCGTCGGCGCCGACGATCATCTGGGTGCTTTGCCCGGCGGGTGCGAAGCGGGGCGGGCGGGCGCGGCGGGCGGTGCGCGCCGCGTCCCTGGCGGCCGCGATGCCCTCACCCAGCGCGGCCATGGCGCCCTCGATCCGCGCTGCGTCCTTCTCCGGCGCCAGGCGCTTCAGGCTGGCCGCCAGCGGCAGCTCCACATTGATCGAGAGCCGGTCGGCATGGCGCCCGGCATCGGCCACCAGCTCGGGCGCCGCGTCCGGGATGGTCTTGAGGTGAATGTAGCCGCGGAAGCCATGATCTTCCCGCAGGGCGCGCGCCACGCGCACCATCTGCTCCATCGTATAGTCGGGCGAGCGGATGATGCCCGAGGACAGGAACAGCCCCTCGATGGCGTTCCGTCGATAGAAGCCGAGCGTGAGCTCCACCACCTCGGCCACCGTGAAGCGGGCGCGTGGCGTGTTGGAACTGGCGCGGTTCACGCAATAGGCGCAGTCGAACTGGCAGGCATTGGTCAGCAGGATCTTGAGCAGCGAAATGCAGCGCCCGTCGGGCGTATAGGCGTGGCAGATACCGCTGCCGGTGGTGCTGCCAAGCCCGCCCGAGCGGCTGTCCCGCCGCGTCCCGCCGGAGGAGGCGCAGGAGGCATCATATTTGGCGGCATCGGCCAGGATCTCGAGCTTGCGACCTATCTCCATGGACGTGTTCTATAAATGTTCTCTTCCCTGGAGTCCAGGGGCGACAGGCCGACGGCGTGCGGGTAGCCTGCCCGCTGGAGGAACCACCCATGCGCCTGCTGCCCGAGGATGCCGCCAGCCGGCAGATCTGGTTCGTGAACCTGGCGCATGTGTTTACCCATTACGGGCTGCTGGTGCTGGCTACCGCGGTACTGGCCATGGTGCTGCAGGCGCCGGGGCCGTTCGGCACGGAATATGGGCCGGTGCTGGCGCTGGGGACGGGGATGTTCGTGCTCTATGGGCTCGGATCCCTGCCGATGAACTGGCTCGGCAAGCGCTTTGGCCGGCCGCGACTGCTGGCGGCCTTCTTCCTGGGCAGCGGCGCCGCCATGGCGGCGGCCGGGCTGGCGCCCGGGCCCTGGACGCTGGCGGCGGCGCTTTCCGTGATGGGCGCGATGAGCGCCATCTACCATCCGATCGGCACAGCGATGCTGGTGGATGCGGCGGGCGCGCGGGTTGGGCGGGCGATGGGCGTGAATGGCGTGTTCGGCAATCTCGGCGTGTCGCTGGCGCCGGTGGTGACGGCGGCGCTGGCGGTCTCGCTCGGCTGGCGCTTCGCCTTCCTGGTGCCCGGGCTGCTATGCGTGGTGGCCGGCCTGTTCTACCTGAAGGAGGGGCCGGACGATGTGTCCGCGCGGACCGCCGCCGGCCGCCCCTTCCCCGAGATCCCCCGCGCGCTGGTGCGCCGCGCCGTGGCCGTGGTGCTGCTGCTGGCGACGCTGAGCGGCTTCATCTTCAACGGCTTCACCCTGCTGCTGCCCAAGCTGATGCAGGAAAGGCTGGCCGATAGCCCGGACCTGCTGCCGCTGGTGGGCCTGCTGGCCTTCATGGCCACGCTGTGCGGCGGCGTCGCGCAATTCACCGTGGGACGGCTGATCGACCGCAACCGGCTGAAGCGCGTCTTCCTGCCGCTGGCCATCGTGCAGGCGCCGGGCCTGATGGCGCTGTCGGTCCTGGAGGGCTGGCCCGCGCTGCTGGTCGCCGGGATGATGGCAGCGGCGATCTTCGGGCAGGTCACCGTGAATGAGACGATGACGGCGCGCTACGTGGCGCCGGCGCTGCGGCTGAAGCTCTATTCGATCCGCTTCTTCGTGGGTTTCCTGGGCGGCGCGGCGGCAAGCCCGGTCATCGGCCTGCTGCATGCCACCGCCGGCGGGCTCGGCGCAGTGCTGCTGCTGATGGGCGGCCTGGCGGTGCTGACCTTCTTCTGCGCCCTGTCCTTCCCCGACCGGCAGGAGGAGCTGCAGCCCGAACTCTGGGCCCGCGCAACGGGCTGATCAGCCCTCGACCAGCCCAAGCCGCCAGAGCCGCGCGACGAAGGGCCCGGCCGCGTCGGGCAGCGCCGCGCCCTCAGCCAGGGAAGCGAACCAGCCCGCCTCCTCCGCCGACAGCGCCAGCGGATCGCCGGCCCAACGCAGGCTGGCGCCGCCGGCGGCCTCGGGCACCAGCGCATGCAGCACGCCATCGGCCAGCCGGGGCGCGGCGGGCGGGGCGCCGGCCAGCAGCCCGCGGCCGAGCAGCGCCGGCCGCTCGGCGGCCAGCCGATCGACCAGGGCCAGCGACGCACGCTCCAGAGCCGCCTGTGTCACCAGCTTGGCGGCCAGCGGCGCCAGCGCTTCGGCCAGCGCGCCCGGGCCATCGGCCAGCCGCCAGGTGGGGAAGCTCTGCCGCAGCCCCGGTTCCTCCGCCTCCAGCAGGTCGACGGCCAGGCGCAGGACCGCCGCCATGCTCGGCTCCAGCAGGCCGATCGTGACGTGCAGGGACGGCGCCTCGCCCGATTGCACCGCGGCCTGGTGCAGGATGCCGCGCGGCACATAGAGCGTGTCGCCGGGTGCCAGCACCAGATCTTCCGGCGTGCCGTCGGGTGCCAGGTCGCCGGGCCAGGGGGTGCGGCGCGTGGGCCGCGGGAAAGGCTGGCCGGGCCAGAGCCGCCACGCCTTGTGGCCCGCCACCTGCAGCACCAGCACGTCATGCGTGTCGTAGTGCATGCGAAAGCCCTGGGCGCCGGGCGGCGTCAGGTAGATGTTGGCCTGCACCGCGTGCAGGAAGATCTGTTCGAGACCGCGGCAGAAGCGCGCGAGCGGCGCGTGCAGCTCATGGAACTGGCTGACCACCAGCGTCGCCCCGGCGTCGAAGGCGGCGAACAGGCGGGGCAGGTCGGCGCGGCCATCGGGATGGGTGAACTGGTCGGGCGGCACGGCGGCGCTGCCGGTCCGGGCACTGTCGGCCATGCTGAGGCGGGGGGCCCGCGCCGCATCGGTGCCGAGGAAGCGATCCAGGTCCGCCACCGACAGCAGGTCGCCATGCCCGTCCGGCGCGGCGCCTGGCAGCAGCCGCCACGCCGTGCCCTCGCGCAGCGCCAGCCCCTCGTCCAGGCTCAGCCCGCCAAAGGCCTGCGCCCAGGCCTGCGCGGCCAGGGTCATCCGGCCGCGGGTGCCAGCAGGCCGGCGCCCACCAGCCGCGCCAGCAGGCCCGGCGCGTCGATGCCGGCATGCGCCGCCGCCAATTCCGCATCGGTCACGTCGGACCGGGCGAGCAGCCAGCCGGCGGCATCGGCCTCGGCCTGGGTCAGCGTCACGGCGCCGCCCGGGCCCTTCACCAGCCACTCGGCGCCGCGACGCACCGGCTTGGCGCCAGGGACCAGCACGCGCAGCGACGGCGCATCGCCCCCGCCCGCGGGCGCGGCCGGGGGCGCGATGCCGCGCGCGGCCAGCAGGTCATAGCCGCCGCGCTGGTAGCGATAGCCGGCGATGAACTGCGCCAGCACCTCGAGCAGCTTCGGGTCGCGGGTCAGTTCCGACAGGCGCTGGCCGAGCAGCGCCGCGCGCTGGGTGAGCGCGAAGCGGGCCGGCGCGGTGCCATCCTGGCGCGGCAGCGGCTTGCGGAACTCGGTGTCGTACAGCACCCGCTCGGCCAGCATGTTCATCAGGTCCATCCCGAGCGGGGCATGGACGCCATAGGCCACATGCATGCTGGCGGCGGCATCGGCCAGCGCGTCATGATACCAGCCGCGCGGCAGGTACAGCAGGTCGCCGGGCTTCAGCGTGACGGTGCCGCGCAGCTTGCCGCGCGCCTGGTCGTGATGGGCCTGCGGCAGCCCGCGGAAAATCTGGTGCGGGATCGGCCACTCGGCGCGGCCTTCCCAGATGTTCCAGGTCTTCTCGCCCTCCACCTGCACGGCCCAGACCTCATGGGTGTCGTAATGGCTGCGGAACGCCTTGTGCGCCTGCCAGGAGATGTAGACATTGGCCTGCGCCTTGCCGAGGCCCGCCGCTTCCAGCGCGTTGGAAACACTGGCAAGCCCGGGCGTCAGGCTGTCCACATCGTTCAGCACCAGGCTGGCGCCGCGCGCCATGAAGGCCTGCACCTTCGCCGCGTCGGGCTGCATCACCGCACCCCGGTCGCGGTTGGTGGCGCGGACGCAGAATTGATCGGCCGGGACCGGCACGCTGTCCATCACCATGCGCAGCGACTCGGCCGACCAGATATGCGTCATGTCGAGCAGCCGGTTCACCTGCCGCCAGGACAGCACCTGCGCGAACTTGGCCGCGCCGCCGGGCACGTGCAGCGGCGTTCGGTCGTAATGCTCGGCAAAGAATTGCTCGGGCGTGATGGGGGCCAGCAGGGCGGCGAGGTCGGCGATCATGCGATGGCTTCTAGCAGGCGGCGCGGCCCGTTGAAACGTAACGTGATCCCGGGCGCCCCGATCCTGCCACACCGCGCCCATAGCGTGGGTCGCAGTCAAGGAGGGCGCGATGCGCGCGATACGTGTTCTGCTCGCGGTTCTGTTGCTCGGCACTGCGCCGGCAATGGCATCCAGCTGGAAGGATGGCTCGCCTGGCTTCCAGGACCCGGCCCATCACAATCACTGGCCTGGCCAGCATTACTATTACGGCCACCGCCCGCCGCCGCCGCCCGTCTATTATGCGCCGCCACCGCGGGTGTACTATGCGCCGCCGCCGCCGGTCTATTTCGTGCCCCAGCCCCGCTATTATCATCCGCCGCCAGTCTATTATGCACCGCGGCCACGCTATCATCACCCTCGGCCGCGGGCTGGGATCTACTTCGGATTCTGACAGGGCTTGTGCACCGTCATCCTGCTGCGTCGGCCAGGCGCCGCTTGGCCCTTGATCATCGCCGCCAACCGCGATGAGCGGCTCGATCGTCCGTGGGACACGCCGGCAGCCCATTGGCCCGGCCTGATCGGCGGGCGCGACCGGCTTGGCGGGGGCACCTGGATGGCCCTCGGCCACCATGGCGTGGTCGCCGGGGTGCTGAACAGGCCGGGAACCCTCGGACCCGAGGCGGGGCGTCGCTCCCGCGGGGAACTGCCGCTGCTGGCCGCCGCCGCCAGGTCGGCCGAGGCCGGCGCGGCCGCCATCGCCGCGCTGGACGCCAGCGAATGGCGCCCCTTCAACATGATCGTCGCGGACCGGCACCAGGCCTTCTTCCTGGCCGGACTCGGCGACGGGCAGGCACAGGCGGCGGCGCTGCCTGACGGCGTTGCGATGGTGACGGCACATCCGCCGAACGATTTGGCCAGCCCGCGCATCGCCCGCCACTTGCCACGCTTTCGCCAGGCCACCCCACCCGACCCCGGCATCGACGATTGGGCAGCCTGGGAAAGGCTGCTGGCGGACGGCGGCGGCAGCCAGGCCGAGGCGCTGAACGTCCCGCCCTTGGCCGGTTTCGGCACCGTCAGCGCGTCGATTCTCGCCTTCCCTGACCGCGGCCCACCAATCTGGCGCTTCTGCGCCGGCGCGCCCCGACCGGGCGCATTCCTGCCCCTCCCCATCGGGTGATGCGCCAAGTGGCGGGCGCTGCTATAGCCCGCCTTCGCGCCGGGCCCGCCCGGCTCCTGAGGAGTGTCCAACCATGGCCCGTCGCCGGCAGCTCTATGAGGGCAAGGCCAAGATCCTGTTCGAAGGGCCGGAGCCCGGCACGCTGGTGCAGTATTTCAAGGACGATGCCACCGCCTTCAACGCGCAGAAGAAGGGCACCATCACCGGCAAGGGCGTGCTCAACAACCGCATCAGCGAATACCTGATGATGCGCCTGGCCGAGATCGGCGTGCCGACCCATTTCATCCGCCGGCTGAACATGCGCGAACAGCTGATTCGCGAGGTCGAGATCATTCCGCTGGAAGTGGTGGTGCGCAACGTCGCCGCCGGCAGCCTCTCGACCCGGCTGGGCATCCCGGAAGGCACGCGGCTGCCGCGCTCGATCCTGGAATATTACTACAAGAACGACGCGCTGGGCGACCCTATGGTCTCCGAGGAGCACATTACCTGCTTCAACTGGGCAGCCACTCAGGATTTGGACGATATGGTGGCGCTGGCGCTGCGGGTGAATGACTTCCTGACCGGCCTGTTCCTCGGCGTCGGCATCACGCTGGTGGACTTCAAGCTGGAATTCGGCCGCCTTTATGAGAATGACGAGATGCGGATCGTGCTGGCCGATGAGATCAGCCCCGACAATTGCCGCCTGTGGGACGTGAAGACCGGCGAGAAGATGGACAAGGACAGGTTCCGCAAGGACCTCGGCAAGGTCGAGGAAGGCTACCAGGAAGTGGCGAAGCGCCTCGGCATCCTGCCGGAAGCGGGCGTGCGCGACCTGAAGGGGCCGGAGATGGTGCAGTGAGCGGGCTCTGCGCACGCGTCCATGTGATGCCGAAAAGCGGCGTGCTGGACCCGCAGGGCAAGGCCATCGGCCAGGCGCTGGAAAGCCTCGGCTTCGAAGGCCTGCGCGAGGTGCGGGCGGGCAAGGTGATCGAGCTTCACCTGACCGAGACCGACCCCGACCGCGCCCGCGCCGCCGCCGAGGAGATGGCGCGCCGGCTGCTGGCCAATACCGTCATCGAGAGCTTCCGCGTCGAGCTGGTCTGAGAGTTTGTGAAAGAATGCCCGCCAACACCGCATGCGCAGGATAAAGTTCAATGATGTCAGCGGGCATTTTTTCGCAAGTTCGATTGATCCACAGGCTCTGAGATGATCAAACTCTCCCTGATTGTCATGGCGGTGCTGACGGTGCTGATCGCCATCGGGCTGCGCTGGCGCGAACAGCGGCTGCCGCAGGTGGCGGCCCGGCAACGCCTGTCGCTGGTGGCACGCGGCAAGAAGGGGCTGGATCGCTGGGTGACGGCGGCGGCGCTCGCCGCCATCGCCACGCTTCTGGTGGTGGGCGGCCTGCACTGGCTGCGCATCTGGATCGGCTGACCGACATGCGCGCTGTCATCCTGGTCTTCCCCGGTACCAACCGCGAACGCGACATGGCGATCGCGCTGGAACGCGTGACCGGGCAGAAGCCCACCCTGCTGTTCCACCGCGAAACCGCCCTGCCCGCCGGCACCGACCTGGTGGTGCTGCCGGGCGGCTTTTCGCATGGCGACTATCTGCGCTGCGGCGCCATGGCCGCGCGCGCGCCAATCATGCGGGCCGTCGCGGATTTCGCGGCCGCCGGCGGGCATGTGCTCGGCGTGTGCAACGGCTTCCAGATCCTGTGTGAGGCCGGGCTGCTGCCAGGCGCGCTGCTGCGCAATGCGGGGCTCCGCTTCCTGTCCATGGATTGCCATCTGCGCGTGGAGCGCGCCGGCACGCCCTTCACGGCCCATTGGGCGGCGGGCGCGGTGTTCCGTGCCCCGATGGCGCATGGCGATGGCAATTACGTCTGCGATGACCAGACCCTGGCCGCGCTGACCGCGGAAGGCCGCGTCGCCTTCCGCTATTGCACGCCGGACGGCGCGGTGACGCCGGCCGCCAACCGCAATGGCGCGCGCGATGGCATTGCCGGCATCCTGTCAGCCAATCTGCGGATCTGCGGGCTGATGCCGCACCCCGAGGATCTGGTGGACCCGCTGATGGGCGGCACCGATGGGCTGCCGCTGTTCACCAGCCTGGTCGAGACGCTCAGCGCCGCTTACGCTTCCTTGTAGCGGTAGCCCAGGCCGTACAGCGTCTCGATCTGCGAGAATTCATTGTCCACCGAGCGGAACTTCTTGCGCACCCGCTTCACATGGCTGTCGATGGTCCGGTCATCGACATAGATGTTCTCGCCATAGGCGCCATCGATCAGCTGGTCGCGATTCTTCACCATGCCGGGGCGCACGGCCAGCGCCTTCACCAGCAGGAATTCGGTGACGGTCAGCTGCACCGGCTTTCCCTTCCAGGCGCAGGTGTGCTTCGTCTCGTCCAGGATCAGGTCGCCGCGCGCGATGATGCCGCCGGCCGGCGCGCCGCTGCCCTCGGCGCGACCGGCCTCATTGCGGCGGAGCAGGGCGCGGATTCGCTCCAGCAGCAGGCGCTGGCTGAAGGGCTTGGTGATGTAGTCGTCGGCGCCGAGCCTGAGGCCCATCAACTCATCGAGTTCGTCATCCTTGCTGGTCAGGAAGATCACCGGCATGGCGCTGCGCTGGCGCAGCCGCTGGAGCAATTCCATCCCGTCCATGCGCGGCATCTTGATGTCGAGCACGGCAAGGTCGGCCGGGCGGGCCGTCAGCCCCTGCAACGCGCTTTCGCCGTCGGTGAAGGTGCGGACGGTGAAGCCCTCCTGCTCCAGCGTCATCGCCACGCTGGTCAGGATGTTGCGGTCATCATCGACCAGGGCAATCGTATGCGGCACCGGGAGCCTCCTGCCGCGCGGCCTGCGCGCGATGGTTGTGGTTGTGCCCGAAGATTGTGGCAAGGCAAGGATGGAACAAGAACAGAATGGGGCGCCGCCCCTGGCGCCCGACAAGCAGGCGGTGGCCACCGAGGCGCGCCGCCTGCTGCGCGCCGCCGCGGCCGCCACGCTGGCCACCAGTGCCGAGGGCCAGCCCTTCGCCAGCCTGGTGACGCCCACCACCGCGCCGGACCTGTCCGTGCTGCTGCTGCTCTCGTCCCTGTCCGAACATACGCGGCATCTGCGCGCCGAACCGCGGGTGGCGCTGATGGTTTCGGGCCTGCCCGAGGGCCCGAACCCGCAAACCGCGCCCCGCCTGACCGTGACCGGCCTGGCCGAGCCGGTGCCGGCCGAGGAGGTGCCCGTGCTGAAGGCGCGCTGGCTGCGGCACCACCCCTATGCCGCGCTCTATGCCGACTTTGGCGACTTCGCCCTGTGGCGGATCCGGCCGATGGCGGCGCTGTGGGTGGGCGGCTTCGCCCGGGCGACCCGGCTGCGCGCCACCGAGCTTGCCCCCGACGCGGCCGCCGTCGCGGCGCTGGCAGCGGCCGAGGCCGAGATCGTCGCCCATGTGAACCACGACCATGCCGATGCGCTGGCGGCCATCGCCACGGGCCTGGAGGGGGCGCCGGCCGGCGATTGGCGGCTCGGCAACCTTGACCCGGAGGGCTGCGACCTGCTCGCCGGCGACCTTGTGCGCCGGCACACATGGCGCGTGCCGGTCGCCGATGCCGATGATGTCCGCAAGGCATTGATCCTTGCGGCCCGGGCGGGTCGCGCCGCCCTGGCCTGAGGTCATGGCTTTCCCGAGCGGCAGATTGATGCGGCAGCTTACGCGCCCTAATCTATAAGGGGGCGCGATGCACCGGCGAACCCGCCGGGCCCGCGCGCCGCTTTGGAGACCAGGGGATGACGTCCAACGACAGCGCTCTTGCCGGAACCGGTGTTGCCGCCGGCGAAGCCGTGCATGCGAACCTCACCGCGCCCACGCTGCTGGGCCATGCGCTCCGCCGCGGTGAGGGGCGGCTCTCGGCGGACGGCGCCTTCATCGCCGTGACCGGCCAGCACACGGGCCGATCGGTGCAGGACAAGTTCGTGGTGGACGATCCCACGGTCCATGACGCGATCTGGTGGGGCCGCATCAACCAGCCGATGGCGCCCGAGAAGTTCGCGGGCTTCACCGCCAAGGTCCGGGCATGGCTCGGGCAGCGGGCCGAATTGTTCACCCAGGACCTCTATGCCGGCGCCGATCCGGCGCATCGCATCCGCGTGCGGCTGGTGACCACCAATGCCTGGCACGCCCTTTTCGCGCGCAACATGTTCATCCGCCCGCCGGCCCAGGATTTGCCCGGCTTCCGCCCCGACTATGTGATCCTGCACGCCCCGGAATATGAGGCCGACCCGGCCGCCGATGGCTGCCGCACCAGCACCTGCATCGCGCTGTCCTTCGCGGCGCGCACCATCTGCATCGCCGGCACCAGCTATGCGGGCGAGATCAAGAAGTCGATCTTCACCGTGATGAACTGGCTGCTGCCCGATCGCGGCGTGCTGCCCATGCATTGCAGCGCCAATCTCGGCGCCGCGGGCGACACCGCCTTGTTCTTCGGCCTGTCTGGCACCGGCAAGACCACGCTGAGCAGCGACCCCGACCGGGCGCTGATCGGCGATGACGAGCATGGCTGGAGCGAGCAGGGCGTCTTCAACTTCGAGGGCGGCTGCTACGCCAAGGTCATCAACCTGAGCGCCACGGCCGAGCCGCAGATCTGGGACGCGTCCCACCGATTCGGCACGGTGCTGGAGAATGTGGTGGCGGATGCGGGGGGCAACCTCGACCTCACCGACAATCGCATGACCGAGAATACCCGCAGCTGCTACCCGCTGGCGTTCATCCCCGGCACCGTCGCCGGCGGCATGGCCGGCAAGCCCAAGAATGTGGTGATGCTGACCGCCGACGCCTTCGGCGTGCTGCCGCCGATCGCCCGCCTGACGCCGGCGCAGGCCATGTACCATTTCCTGTCGGGCTACACGGCGCGCGTCGCGGGCACCGAGAAGGGGCTGGGGCGCGAACCGCAGGCCACCTTCTCCACCTGCTTCGGCGCCCCCTTCCTGCCCCGCCACCCGGAGGTCTATGGCCGCATGCTGGCCGAGCGGATCGAGCAGGATGGCGCGCAGGTGTGGCTGGTGAATACCGGCTGGACCGGTGGCGCCTACGGCACCGGCCAGCGGATGAGCATCGCCCATACCCGCGCCCTGCTGCGCGCCGCGCTGGATGGCGCGCTGGCCGATGTGGACTTCGTGCGCGAGCCCTTCTTCGGGCTGATGATCCCGACCTCGGCGCCGGGCATCCCGGCCAATGTGCTGAACCCGCGCGACGCCTGGGCCGACAAGGACGCCTATGACCGGCAGGCGGCCGAGCTGGTGGCGCGCTTCGAGAAAAATTTTTCCACATTTGCCGATGCGGTCGGTGACGATGTGAAGGCGGCGGCCATTCGCGCCGCCGCCTGAACCGCTCGCATCCCGGCGCGGCTTCGGCTAGATTGTATGGATGAGTGACAGCCGCGGCGACCTCGCCGAGGTCAAGGAACGGCTGGGCATCCTGGAAAGCCAATATGCCAGCCTGTCCCGACGGGTGGATCGAATCGCCGGCGACGTGGAACAGGTGAAGCGACAGCTAAATCTGGTGGAAGGCTGATGCCGCTCGATGAAACCTCCCGCCCGGGGCGCGGTGGCGGTGGGCCGCCGCCGGCGCTGAACGTGCTGGGCAGCGCGCTGCTGCCCTGCTCGGTCGCGCCGCTGACCGGCTTCTTCCGCGACGGATGCTGCAACACCGGCCCCGCCGACCGCGGCCTCCACACGGTCTGCGCCGAGGTCACCGCCGAATTCCTGGCCTTCAGCAAGAAGGCCGGGAATGATCTGAGCACGCCGCGCCCGGAATATGGTTTTGCCGGCCTCAAGCCCGGCGATCGCTGGTGCCTGTGCGCGCCGCGCTGGCGCGAAGCGCAGGAGGCCGGCGTCGCGCCGCCGGTGGCGCTGGAAGCCACCCATGCGGCGACACTCGACATCGTGACCCTGGACGCCTTGCGGGCGCACGCGCTGTAGCGGCGCTACCCGTCCGCGCGGGGCACCCAGGGCAGGCGCGACACCTCAATGCCCTCATCGGCCAGGGCTTCAGCCTCGGCCTCCGTGGCCTCGCCATAGATCCCGCGGGATTCGGATTCGCCGCGCTGGATCTTGCGTGCCTCCTCGGCGAAGTCGCGGCCGACATCCTCGCAATTGCGTTCCACCTCGGCGCGCAAGCGCTGCAACATCGCCAGCAGTTGCGCCGGGATGGGGCCGGTGACCGCAGTGGTGGGAGCTGCGGGCTCGGGCGCCGGCACCGGCACCGGCGCGGGCGGCTCGGCCCGCTTGCGGCTGGATTGCACGGCAGGCGCCATCAGCGCGCGCGACACGCGCGTGCTGCCGCAATGCGGACAGTCGACCAGGCCGGCCTTGGCCAGCCGGTCAAAGCCGGCACTGTCCTGGAACCAGCCATCGAACTCATGGCCGTTTTCGCAACGGACTTGGTAGTGGATCATCCCCGGGCTCCGGCGGGCCAATCGCGGCCCGCTTCTTCAGACGGTCATATGGCGCCTGGCGGCGGAATGTGAGGGGGTATCAGCCCGCTGTGCGTGCCCGGCGCGGTTCCTGCAGCGGGCCGCCATTCACCCGTTCCCGCAACTCCTTGCCCGGCTTGAAGTAGGGAACCGACTTGCCCTCGACCGACACGGCGCTGCCGGTGCGCGGGTTGCGCCCCACGCGCGGGTCGCGGCTTTTCGTGGAGAAGGCGCCGAAGCCGCGCAATTCCACCCGGTCGCCACGGGCCAGCGCCGTGATGATCTGGTCGAAGATCGTCGTCACGATCAGCTCCACATCCGGCTGGCGCAGGTGTGGGTTGGCGGCAGCCAGCTCAGCGATCAGTTCAGACCGGGTCATCGCGGGTTCCAGAGGGCGCTGAGGACGATCAGCGCTGGAAAGGTTGCCAAACCGCGCGCACGCGGTCAACGCCAAGCCATTCGCGCACAAGGGTTTCCACCGTCAATGCGACAGCGGCGCCGAAGGTGCGCTCGGCCAGGCCGCGCAGTTCCACCCGGCGCACCGGCAGCCCGGGCGGCAGGCCGCGCGCCGCGGCCAGCCACGCCTTCGCCTCGGCCTCGCCACCGATCGCATCCACCAGGCCGAGGGCGACCGCCTGGCGGCCGGTGAAGACCCGGCCATCCGCCAATTCGCGCACCCGCGCTTCCGGCATCTCGCGCCCGGCGACCACCATCGCCACGAACTGGGCATGGAGATCATCCACCACGCGGCGGAGTTCCGTGCGGCCTTCCTCGGTCAGCGGCCGGAAGGGGCTGGGCTGATCCTTGAACGGGCCGGACGCCACCGACTCCGCGCGGATGCCAAGGCGGGCCAGCAGCTCGGCCGCGTCGAAGCTTTGCAGGATCACGCCGATCGAGCCCGTGACGCTGGACTCGCGGGCAAAAATCCGCGCTGCCGGCAGCGCCACCATGTAGCCGGCGGAGGCGGCGGTGCCGCCGAGCGTGGCCACCACCGGCTTGTCGGCACCGAAGCCACGCAGCGCCGCGTGCAGCGCCTCGCCGCCCGCCACGCTGCCGCCCGGACTGTCCACGGCCACCAGCAGGGCGCGCGCCGCCGGGTCGCGCCGCAGCCGATCCAGCTCCTCCAGCAGGCGCCGATCCTCGCCGATGAAGCCGTTCACCTCCAAGCGCGCAATGTAGGGGCCGCCGGGCAGCATCGCATCCTCGGCAGGCAGGCGCAGCAGCAGCAGCCCCGCGAGGCTGGCCAGCGCCAGCACCGCGCCGGCGCGCCAGAGTGACAGGCGGCGCTTCAGCCGGCGTCGGTCCAACAGCAGATCGGGTTCAAGGGCCATGCGGCTGATCTGGCCGCGCCGGCACGAAAAGGGAAGGCTCAGCCGAAGCTGAGTTCAACCTTCCCGGCCAGGGCCGCGCCCGGCGCCAGCGGCGCCATCGCGCCATGCGCTGCCGCCCCGGGGTCATTCACGGCGTTGGGGGCGTGGCTCACCGGCTCGACGCAGACGAAGTCGGCGCCCGGCGGGCAGAAGATCTGCACATTGCCGGCCCAGGCGCCGGTGGCGTGCAGGCTGAGCGTGCCATCCGGCCGGTGCAGCGCGGCCTGCCCATCCCAGCCGGCGAAATGCGTGTCGAGCCCTTCCAGCGCATCCGTCGCCAGCCCGGGATCGGGGCGCGGATCCGTGGCCAGGGTGCGCGCGTTGCGGCCGAAGCGCGTGGCGGTCCGCAGCGCCAGCCTGGTGCCCGCCGGCCGGGTGAAGAAGGGATGCCAGCCAAAGCCCATCGGCGTCGCGACCGCGCCGTGATTGGCCAGGGTGAAGGACAAGGCCGGCCCGGTCGGGGTCACCGCCAGAATCATGGTCGCTGCGCCGATGAAGGGCGCGGTATCGAACTTGTGATCGAGGGTCAGCGTCGTGGCCGTCTGGCACACCACCCGCCAGGGCGCGTCGCGCAGAAAACCGTGCAGCGCATGCCCTTCGGCCACGCGGTTGATCGGCATGTGGTGGGTGCGCCCCGCCACCTGGATCCGGCCATCCGCCAGCCGGTTGGACCAGGGCGCCATCCAGAAGCCGCCATGGAAGCCACGATTGGGGTCGGCAGCCGGGCGCACCGGCACCAGCAGCTCGCGCCCGGCATAGGTCAGCCGGGTGATGGCGGCACCTTCCGCCGGCCGCACGGCAAGCGACCAATCGCCCGCCGCCAGGACCAGGTCAGCCAAGGTCGAAGGCCTGCCGGGGCGAGGGCGCGGCGCGGGAATACTCGATCGAGCAATAGCCGCCGCCCTGGTAGCGCTCCTCCACCGGATCGCTGCTGACGATGTGGCCGACCTCGTCGCGGAACGTCTCGGCACTGTCCTGCGGCGCCCAGCCGATGCGGTCGCGATGATCGGCGCCCCAGAATGTGTCGGGGTTGGCCGAGGCGCCCCAGATGACGCTGTGGCCAACGGCCGGTGCGGCGATGCAGGCCAGCATCATGCGGGCGAGGTCGCCATAGGACAGCCAGGTGGAGAGCATCCGCCGGTTGATCGGCTTCGGGAAGCAGGAGCCGATGCGGACATTCACATTCTCGACCCCGTGCTTGTCCCAGTACATGCGCCCCATCAGCTCGCCATAGACCTTGGACAGGCCATAATAGCCGTCGGGGCGGAAGTCGCAGCTGGCATCCAGGCGCGCATTCGCGTTGGCGCCCGGGCGCTCATGGAAGCCGATGCTGTGGTTGGAACTGGCGAAGACCAGGCGCGCACCCTCGCGCCGGGCCGCCTCATAAACATGATAAAGGCCGCGCAGGTTGGGGCCCTCGATCTCCAGGAAGGGGCGTTCCACGCTGATGCCGCCGAAATGCAGGATGGTGCCGCACCCCTCGGCCTGGCGGATGATGGCGAGCCCATCCGCGAGATCCGCCTTCACGAAGCGCGCGCCGGGCGGCAGCGGGTCGGGGAAGGGCGCGATGTCGGTCAGGCGCAGCGTGTGGCCGGCGGCGGCCAGTTCGCGCGCCAGCATGCGGCCGAGATTGCCGGAGGCGCCGGTGAGCAGGATGGGCTTGGTCATGCGTCGGGATCCCGGTTGTTACTGGCCGTAGCCCAGGAGCAGGCGCGGCAGCGTGAGGGAGAAGGCGGGGATGTAGGTGGTCAGCAGCAGCGCAACCAGGATGGCACCCCAGAAGGGCCAGATGGTGCGCAGCACCTCCTCGATCCGGATGCGCCCGATCGCGCAGCCCACGAAAAGCACCGCCCCCACGGGTGGCGTGGTCAGGCCAAGGCCGAGATTCATCATCATCACCATGCCGAACTGCACCGGATCGACGCCGATCGCCATGACCACGGGCAGGAAGATCGGCGTGGTGATCAGGATCAGCGCCGCCATGTCCATGACGCAGCCCAGCAGCAGCAGGCAGACATTGATCATCAGCAGGATGACGATCGGATTGTCGCTGATCGACAGCATCCCCTGGGTCAGCAGGTCCGGCAGCCGGTACAGCGCCAGCAGATAGGCGAAGGCGGTGGCGGTGCCGACCAGCAGGAAGACCACGGCGGATGTGCGCACGCTGGCGGCCACCGCGATCTTGAAATTCGCCCAGGACAAGGCGCGATAGACGAAGATGGTAACCACCAGCGCCCAGATCGCGCCGAAGGCCGCGCTTTCGGTCACGGTGAAGATGCCCGACAGCACGCCGCCCAGGATGATCACCGCCGTCATCAGGCCCGGCAGCGCATCGAGGAAGGTCCAGGCCAGCGCGCGGAAGCCCTGCCACCCTTCGGCCGGATAGCCCCGCCGCACCGCCATGATGTAGGCCGCAAGCGCCAGGAACAGGCACATGGTGATGCCCGGCACGATGCCTGCGATGAACAGCGCGCTGACCGAAATGCCGCCCCCCGCCGCCAGCGAATAGAGGATCATATTGTGGCTGGGCGGGATCAGGATGCCGGCGATGGAGGAGGTGACGGTCAGCGCCACCGCGTAATCCACGCCATAGCCCTTGGCCTTCATGGCCGGGATCAGGATGGTGCCGGTGGCCGAGGTATCGGCGACCGCGCTGCCCGAAATGCCGCCGAACAGCATGGAGGTGGAGACATCGACCATGCCCAGGCCGCCACGCATCCAGCCCACACAGGCCGAGGCCAGCGCCACCAGGCGCCGCGCGATGCCGCCATGCAGCATCAATTCGCCGGCGAAGACGAAGAAGGGGATCGCGAGCAGCGAAAAGATGCTCATCCCCGCCGCCATCTGCTGGAAGGCGACGGCGGGGTTCAGCCCTTCCCACAGGAAGCCCGCCAGCGCGCCGATGCCGAGCGTGAAGGCGACGGGCACGCCCGCGACAACGCCCAGCGCGAAGACGCCGATGATCAGCAGCAATCCGAATTCCACGTCGCTACTCCAGGAAGGCGGCCTTGATGCCGCGCTGCTCGGGGCCTTCCTTGCGGAGAATATCGAGCAGCACCTGCTCGATGGCGAAAAGCGTGATCAGCCCGCCGCAGACCATCAGGGGGACATAGGTCCAGCCCTGGCTGATGCCCAGCAGCGGGATGCGGAAGTTCCACACCATCTCCACCAGCTCCTGCGAGTGGATCATCATCATCAGGCCGAAGAAGCCGACCAGCGTGTCGCAGCCGACCGCGATCCAGCGCTGGACCTGCATCGGCAGCGATTCGCGGAAGCCCAGGACGGCCAGATGGAAACGCTCGCGGACGCCAACGGCGGCGACCGGCAGGGCGATGCACAGGATGGACAGCGTCGCGGCGCGTTCGACCCAGGTTGGCGTGGCATTCAGCACATATCGGCCGAAGACCATCCAGCCCATCATGAGAACGAGACCGACGAGCGCCACGCCGGCCACGATGATCACGAACCGGCAAAACAGGTCGAGCGTTCTCGAAAAGATCGCCATGTCAGCGCCTTGCCTGGCTTGAGAAGAGGTCGGAAGCAGGCCCGCCCGGATTGGCGGGCCTGCCCGGCGTGATCAGGGAGTCTCGCGGATTTGCCGCACCAGCGCCTGCAGGGCCGGCGTGCCGGCATGGCGGGCGTAGACACCCTCCATCAGGTTCGAGAAGGGCCGGCGGTCGGCAATGTCGACCACGGTGACACCCGCCGCGACGACGCGGTCACGCGACACGCGCTCGCGCTCGGCCCACAGGCGGCGCTGCAGATCGGCGGACTCGCGGGCGGCGGTGCGCATCAGCGTGCGCTCCTGCTCATTCAGGCGCTGCCAGCGCTGGCGCGACACGGCCAGCACTTCCGGCACGTTGCTGTGCTCGGTGGTCGAGTAGAAGCGTGCATGCTCGAAGTGGCGCTGGCTTTCATAGGACGGCCAGTTGTTCTCGGCACCATCGACCACGCCCGACTGCAGCGCGGTGTAGACTTCGCCGAAGGGCAGCGGCGTCGCGTTGGCGCCCAGGGCGCGCATCATGTCGACCCAAAGGTCCGAGGTCTGCACGCGGATCTTGAGGCCGCCCATGTCGGCCGGCGTGCGGATGGCGCGGTTGCGCGTGTAGAAGGAGCGTGCGCCGGCATCGTACCAGGCGACCACGACGATGCCGATTGCCTCGAGCTCGCGCGCCATCGCCTCGCCCACCGGGCCGTCCAGCACACGGTGCAGGTGCGGCACGTCGCGGAAGATGAAGGGCAGCGTCACGACATTCGTGGACGGCGCCAGGTTGTTGAACGGCGAGAGGTTGAAGTTCGCGAAGTCGATCGACCCCAGCCGCATCTGCTGGATCGCTTCATCCTGCTGGCCCAGCTGCGCGGCGTGGAAGGTGCGCATGCGGATGCGGTTGTTCGTCCGCTGCATCACCAGCTCGCCAAAGCGTTCCATGCCGTGGCTGTTCGGATAGTCGGCGACATGGATGTTCCAGCCGCGCCATTCCTGCGCGCCGGCGGGCGCCGCGAGGAAGGGCAGGCTTGCAGCCGCGGCAAGCGCCAGGCTGCGCAGCAGACGGGTGAATTTCATCTCAGACTCCTCCTCGCCCGCGGTAAGCCCGCGGGTCATACGATGTCATACAACTGGATCGCAGCCCGCCTGTCAAACCGGAGGTGGCCAGGGTTGCCGCGGCTGCGCCACCGCCGCAGCATCCCTCGCCCATCCAACGCGGGGAAGCCCCTTTTGATGCAGACCATCGCCGAAGCCGCAGCCGCCGTCGATGCCGGTCGCACCAGCGCCGTTGACCTGGTCGACCAGGCGCTGGCCCGCATCGCCGATCCGGCGGGCGAAGGGGCGCGCGCCTTCATCGCGGTGCATGCCGACAGCGCCCGCAAGACCGCCGCCGCCATGGATGCGCTGCGCGCCGCGGGGCGCGCCCCCTCGCCCTATGCCGGCATCCCGATCAGCGCCAAGGATTTGCTGGACGAGGCCGGGCAGGTGACGCGCGGCGGATCGCGGGCGCTGGACGGCGCCGCGCCGGCCACCGCCACCGCCCTGTCCCTGGCGCGCCTGCAACAGGCCGGCTTCGTGGTGCTCGGCCGCACCAACATGGTGGAATTCGCCTTCAGCGGGCTGGGTGTGAACCCGCATTACGGCACGCCGCTCAGCCCCTGGGACCGGGCGACGGGCCGCCTGCCGGGCGGCAGTTCCTCGGGCGCGGCGGTGGCGACGGCCGATGGCATGGGGTTTGCCGGAATCGGGTCCGACACGGGCGGGTCCTGCCGCATCCCGGCGGCCTTTTGCGGCCTGGTGGGCTGGAAGCCCACGGCAAGGCGCGTGCCGCTGACAGGCACGCTGCCGCTGTCGAGCAGCCTGGACAGTCTCGGGCCGATTGCCCGCTCGGTGGCCTGCTGCGCCCTGCTGGACAGCCTGATGGCGGGCGAGGCGCCCTGGTCGCCCGGCCTGCCCCTGCCCGTCGCGGGGCTTCGGCTTGGTGTGCTCGGCGGCTATGTCGCGGAGGATTGGGATGCCACCGTCACCGCCACCTTCGAGGTCGCGCTGGCCCGCCTGTCCCGCGCCGGCGCCCGGGTCCAGCCCCTGGAGGTGCCGGAACTGCCCGAGATCCTGGCCGCCCAGCGCACCGTCACCTTCGCCGCCGCCGAGGCCTTTGCCTGGCACGAATCGCTGATCGCAGCACAGGGTGCCGCCTATGACCCGCGCATCCTGGCGCGCATCCAGCGCGGCCAGCAGATGCGCGCGGCCGACTATGTGCGCCTGCGCGAGGCCCGCGCGCGGATCATCGCCGCCATCGCGCCGCACACGGCGGGCTTCGACGCGCTGGTGATGCCGACCTGCCCGATCGTGCCCCCCGCGCTGGCCGAGGTGGCGGACGAGGCGGAATATGGCCGCATCAACCTGCTGCTGCTGCGCAACCCGAGTGTGGCGAACTTCCTGGACCGCTGCGCGATCAGCCTGCCCTGCCACGCCCCCGGCGCGGCGCCGGTCGGGCTGATGCTGATGGGCGAGACGATGGGCGATGCAAGGCTGTTCACCGTCGCGGCCGCCGTGGAGGCCGCGCTGGCGGATTAGGTTGGCGACCCGCGGCGCACTGGCGGATCGCGCGACAGGCCCTTCTCGGCCAGCGCCTGTTCATAGGCCGCCCAGCGTTCGGCCTGGGTCAGGCCAAGCTCGCGCAGATAATCCCAGGAATAGATCCCGGTATCGTGCAGATCATCGAACACGATCCGCACCGCGTAATGGCCAACCGGCTCGATCCGCAGGATGCCGACATGCCGGCGCGCCGGCACGATCACCCGCTGGCCCGGCCCATGGCCCTGCACCTCGGCCGAGGGGCTTTCCACGCGCAGATACTCGGCCGGCAGGTCGAAGGCCGCGCCATCGGCGAAGGCGACGCGCAGCAGCTTCTCCGCGCGCCGGTAGCGCAGCTCGGTGACGGCGGCCAAGCGCTACAGCTTCCGCGCTTCGTCCGGCAGCATGATCGGGATGCCGTCGCGGATCGGGAAGGCAAGGCCCGCCTTCTCGCTGATCAGTTCCTGCGCGTCGCGGTCATAGCGCAGCGGGCCCTTGGTGACGGGGCAGACCAGGATTTCCAGCAGGCGGGGATCGACGGGGGCGGCGGTGCTCATGGGCGCGGAGATTAGCTCGGACGGCCCTCGGGCGCCATGCCGTGCAGGTCCATCCGCATCAAGGCCACCAGCATCTCGGCCCGCGCCTCGACCGTCGGGGCCTCCAGCAGGGCCTGTTTTTCGGGCACTTCGAAGGGGCAGACCATGCAGAGCGTGGTCACCAGCATGGCGTCCCCGGTCTCGGCGATGGCGTCCCAATTCGCCTCGATCCCACGCGCCCGGAAATAGGGGCGGAGCGCGGTCAGCAGCGACTCGCGATCGATCTGTGGCTGCGGCTCCTCCACCAGGTCCATCGGGAAATCGGTGTAGGTCGCCGCCACGCGCCGATAGCCGCGGCGGCCGGGCAGCTCCTCGGCGATGCGGAAGCGGATCAGCCCGGTCAGGGTGATCAGCAGCCGCCCATCCTCGGTCTCGCTGAAGGAGGAGATGCGGCCGAGGCAGCCGATGCGGAAAACCTGCGAATCCCGCGCGATCTTGGGCAGCGAGGGGTCCGGCTGCACCATCCCCATCATGCGGCCGGTCGCCAGGCTGTCCTCGATCATCGCCAGGTAGCGCGGCTCGAAGATGTTCAGGGGCAGGCGCCCCTGCGGCAACAGCAGCGCGCCGGGGAGCGGGAAGATGGCGATCTCCCGCGGCAACGCCTCGAGGGCCGGATCAAAGGGGGGCATGGCGTCCGTTTCAGGCGCCCAGGGCGCGTCAGATCAACGGAACAACAGAGTGGAGAGCTTCCGCCGTCCCGCAAGGGTGGCCGGGTCCGTGAACCCCCAGGCTTCGAAGAACTTCAGCAGCTGCCTGCGCGCCGCTTCCTCATTCCAGGTGCGGTCGCGGCGGATCGCCTCGATCAGCGCGTCGGTCGCCTCGGCGCGCTTGTCCATGGCGTTGAGCGCCACCGCCAGGTCGATCCGCGCCCCATGATCATCGGCGTCGGCGGCCAGGCGGCGTTCGAACTCGCCGAGCTTCTCGCGCGCGATCCGGCCCTCGGCCGCCAGTTGCAGGGCACTGCGCACCGCCGCCACCTCGGCATGGTCGCGCACCTTGGCGGGCGCGGCCTCGATCACTTCCTGCGCCTGCTCCTCCTCGCCGAGTGCCATCAGCGCGCGGGCCAGGCCGGCGATGGCCTCGGCATTCTCGGGCTCGGCCTGCATCAGCGTCGCGAACAGTTCCACGGCGGTGCCATGGTCGCCCTGTTCGACGGCGGCCTTCGCTTCCGCCAGAAGATCGGCGCCCGGCATCTGGCCGCCGCCCATCTTCAGCATCGCCTCGATGAACTTTTTCACCTCGCCTTCCGGCAGCGCACCCTGGAACAGGTCGGCGATCTGGCCCTGCACGAAGCCGACCACGGTCGGCACCGATTGCAGGGGCAGGCCCATCTGCGCCAGTTGCGAGACAAGCTGGCGGTTCTTGTCGATGTCGATCTTCACCAGCTTCACCCGGCCGCCGGCGGCCTTCACCACCTTCTCCAGCGTCGGCGTCAGCTGCTTGCAGGGGCCGCACCAGGTGGCCCAGAAATCGACCAGCACGGGGGTTTCGCGGCTGGCCTCGATGACGTCGGCCATGAAGGTCCGCTGGTCGCCATCCTTGATGATGTCGCCAGCCGCGGCCCCGCCGGGGGCGGGCTGGCGGGTCGGGTCGAAGATCACGTCCATGTCGGGCCTTCCTCGGGCGGGCGTGGTCCGCCGCGCATGCCGCATAGATGCGAAAGGCGCGTCCGGACGCAAGCCCGCCCGTCATCGGCATCAATCCAGCCGGATATTCGCCTCGCGCACCACGCGGCCCCAGCTTTCGGTCTCGGCCACCAGCCAGCGGGCGAAGGCCTCCGGCCCCTCGACCTTCGCGATGCCGCCGAGGTCAGCGATGCGCCGCGCCACGTCGGGCCGTGCCATGGCCTCGGCGAAGGCGCGGTGCAGCCGGCCGACCAGCGCGGGCGGCGTGCCGCCGGGCGCCAGCACCCCCTGCCAGGTGCCGCTGGTGTCGGCGGGCCAGCCGAGCTCGCGGAAGGTCGGCACGTCGGGCAGTTGCGGCAGCCGCGCATCGCCCGAGACGGCGATGGCCCGCAGCCGCCCATCCTGCACGAAGGGCAGGGTGGCCGTGGCGCCATTGACCATGAACTGCGCCTCATTGGCGGTGACGGCCGCCAAGGCGGCGGCGCCGCCGCGATAGGGCACATGCTCCATCTCGATGCCCCAATGGCGGGTCAACACCAGGGCCGTGAGGTGGTTGGCCGCGCCGACGCCGGAATTGGCGAAGTTCAGCCGGCTGGCCTGTGCCCGCGTCAGCGCCGCCAGCGCCGCCGCCCGGTCCACCGGCACGGAAGGGTGCGCCACCAGCAGGTAGGGCGCGTAGATCAGCATGGTGACCGGCGCCAAGTCGCGCCGCACATCGAAGGGCAGCCGGCTGAACAGGGACGGCGCGGTGGCCAGGATGCCGGCATCGATCAGCAGGGTGGCGGTGCCATCGGGCGGCGACTTGGCCACATTGTCGGCGCCGAGATTGCCCGCCGCCCCCGGCCGGTTCTCCACCACCACATTCTGCCCGATCGAGCGTGTCAGGTCGGCCTGCAGCAGGCGGGCCAGGATGTCGCTGGTGCCGCCCGGCGCGAAGGGCACGACGATGCGCATGGGCCGGGTGATGTCCTGCGCGACGGCGCCCTGGGCAAGCATGGGTGCGGCAAGCCCGAGGGCCAGCGATTGGCGGCGGGTGAGCATGGCGGTTCCTTCCCCTGATCTTATCGGCGCATGCTCGGGCGCCCCCGCCCGGCGCGCAAGGCCGCCGAGGGGCGGCGGGGTCAATCGAGATCGATCACCCGCGGCGCATGGCCGAGCCCGCGCAAGAAATCGAGCAACGCCGCCGGCGCGATGGCCGTCGTCGCGCTGTTCACCAGCGGATGCAGGTTGAGCCAGGCCACCCCCGCGACCAGCGCCCGGTCGAACAGCGCCACCACCCGATCGGGCGGGGCATTGACCAGGCCGAAGGCCGTCACGCTGCCCGGCTCCACGCCCAGTTCGGCGCGCAGCTCCTCCGCCGAGGCGAAGCCCATCCGCGGCAGCCCGGCCGCGCGGATGGCGGCGTTCACCGAGATCTGCCGGGCTTCCTCCAGCACCAGCAGGGCGAAGGGCCCCTCGCCCTTCGCCGGCCGCAGGAAAAGGTTCTTGCAATGCGCCCCGGGCAGATCGGGCCGCAGCGCGCGCGATTCGGCCACGGTGAAGACCGGCGGGTGCTGGACGGTGCGGGTTTCGATCCCGGCCGCCGCCAGTCGGGCGAGCAGCGTTGCCTGCGTTTCCATGGCTCCGCGGTAGACGCGCCGCGCGCGGCGGGCAAGCCGTTGCACCCGCCCCGCCCGCGCCCCATCTCGCGCCCATGCCGATCACCTTGCTGCCCGACCGCACCATCGTGGAGGTGACGGGGGCCGACCGCCGCACCTTCCTCCAGGGGCTTGTCTCCAACGATGTCACGCGCGCCGTGCCGGGGCAGGCGGTCTGGTCCGCGCTGCTGACGCCGCAGGGCAAGTGGCTGACGGATTTCCTGATCATTGCCGAGGGCGAGCGCCTGCTGCTGGACCTGCCCGCCGCCGATGCGCCGGACCTGGTGCAGCGCCTCGGCCGCTTCCGGCTGCGTGCCCAGGTTGCGCTGCGGGTCGAGCCTGGCCTGTCGGTGGGCGTCGCCTGGGGCGGCGCGGCGGCGCCCGAGGGCGGCATCAGCGCGGCCGACCCGCGCCTGCCCGAGGCCGGGCTGCGCTTCCTGACCGACGCCGCGATCGCCACCGACGCGACGCCCGCGGATTGGGACCTGCACCGGCTGGCGCTCGGCCTGCCGGACGGCGCGCCCGACCTGGAACGCGAAAAGACCGTGCTGCTGGAAGCCGGCTTCGATGAGCTGAACGGCATTTCCTGGACCAAGGGCTGCTACATGGGCCAGGAGCTGACGGCGCGCACCCGCTATCGCGGCCTGCTCAAGCGCCGGCTGGTCCCGGTGGCGGTGGCAGGCCCCCTGCCCGCCCCCGGCACCCCGATCAGGCGGGGCGAGGCCGAGGTTGGCGAGATGCGCTCCGGCCGCGGCACGCTGGGGCTCGCGCTGCTGCGGCTGGAGGCGATTGGCGCCGCGTCGCTCACCTGCGGCGAGGCCAGGCTGACGCCGCGCGTGCCGGCCTGGATGCGCCTGCCGGAGCCCGCCGCGCCATGAGCGCCCAACCTGGCAACGCCGGCCCCGGCATCCGCGTCCCGCCGCCCGTTTGGCTGGCCGCCGTGCTGGCTGGCGCCTGGGTGCTCGACCGGCTGGTGCATGTGGAAATCGGCCCGCCCGCCCCCGAGGCCGGGATCGGCCTGGCCTTCCTGGCTGCGGGCTGGCTGGGCTGGGCGCTGGTCACCATGCTGCGCGCCCGCACCGATCCGCGCCCGCACACCGAGGATGCGGTGCTGCTGACCCACGGCCCGTTCCGCTTTGGCCGCAACCCGATCTATCTTGGCTTTCTGCTGCTGGCCACGGCGGCGGCCCTGGCGCAGGGCACGCTGGCCTTCTGGCTGGCGGTGCCGGCGCTGCACATCCTGCTCGACCGGCTGGTGATCGCGCGCGAGGAAGCCTATCTCGCGGCCCGTTTCGGCGAGGCCTATGCCGCCTATGCCGCGCGGGTCCGGCGCTGGATGTAGGCGGGGTCGCGTGGCGGCCGCGGTCCCGCCGCGCAGCAACGGCCGCGCTTCTCCGCAGCGCGCGCTGCCAGGATTTGCCAGACCAAGGGCTTGCCGGGCAGACTGACGCCCATGAGCAACAAGCTGTTCTACGGCGACAATCTCGAAGTTCTTCGCGGCCGTGATGCGGACGGCAGGCCGGTGATGCCGGATGAGAGCGTGGACCTGATCTACCTCGATCCGCCCTTCAATTCGGCGGCGAATTACAACGTGCTATTCCGCGCCCCGGACGGCAAGCGCAGCGACAGCCAGCTCGAAGCCTTCGAGGATACATGGCATTGGGGCGACAGCGCCGAGTCGGCGCTGAATGACGTGCTGACGCAAGGCCGGCACGGCAATGCGTCGGTGCTGCTGGGCGGGATGGTGAAGGCGCTCGGCCGCAACGACATGACGGCCTATCTGGTGATGATGACGGTGCGGCTGATCGAGTTGCACCGGGTGCTGAAGCCGACGGGCAGCCTGTATCTGCACTGCGATCCGACAGCGAGCCATTACCTGAAGATCGTGCTCGACGGTATCTTCGGCGCGGAGAATTTCAGGAATGAGATCGTTTGGAAGCGGACGTCGGCAAAGTCTGACTTCGTCCAAGGGGCAACCCACTTCCCGCGGGTGCATGACATCATTTTTCGCTATGGCCGTTCAGATGCCGTAAAGCAGACATACGCACAACAATTTTCCCCCTACTTGAGCGACTACACGGAAACCAAATATCCTTTTTTGGACGATAATGGGCGCCGATACGGCCTTTGGGACATGAGTGGTCCCGGCGGCGCAGCAAAAGGCAACCCCTTCTACGAGGTCATGGGCATCAGTCGATATTGGCGATACTCAGAAGCCCGTATGGCTGAACTCATCGCAGATGGTCGCGTTGTGCAACCCAAGCCAGGCGCGGTGCCGCGGTACAAGCGATATCTCGACGAAATGCAAGGCGTGCCCGTCGGCGACGTTTGGGACGACATCCCGCCGATCAATTCGCAGGCCGCCGAACGATTGGGCTACCCCACCCAAAAACCTCTCGCCCTGCTGGAACGCATCATCGCCGCCAGTTCCAACCCCGGTGACGTGATCCTCGACCCGTTCTGCGGCTGCGGCACCGCCGTCCATGCCGCCGAAAAGCTCGGGCGCGCCTGGCTCGGCATCGATATCACCCATCTCGCAGTGTCGCTGATCGAACGCCGCTTGAAGGACGCATTCCCGGGCATCGCCTTCGACGTCCTCGGCACGCCGCGCGACCTCGCCTCAGCGCGGGACCTCGCGGCGCGCGACAAGCACCAGTTTCAATGGTGGGCCGTCTCGCTGCTGGATGCCGTGCCGCAGGGCGGCAAGAAGAAGGGCGCGGATCGCGGCATCGACGGCATCCGCTGGGTCCGCACCGGCCCACGCCCCGAGGACCTCGACCGCATCATCGTCTCGGTGAAGGGGGGCGCAAATGTCTCGGTGGCCGATGTGCGCGACCTGGTCGGCACGGTGCAGCGGGAAGGCGCACTCGGCGGCGTGCTGATCACACTCGCCAAGCCGACCAAGGACATGATGCGGGAAGCGGCCAGCGCCGGCTTCGCCTCCACCGGCCTCGGCCAGTTCCGCAAGATCATGGTCAAGACGGTCGAGGAATTGCTCCAGGGGGTGCATGACGATGCCGAACGCCTGCCCCCGCTTGGCCGGCAGGAAGGCTTTCGCCGGGCGGCGCGGGAGACCGCCAAGCCGAAGGGCGCGCAGCCGGGGCTCGATTTGTGAGGCGCGGCGGCGTGCCCGCGCCCATTCGGGCGCCCGGCCGCCGATCATTCAATGGGGCCACCCGCCTCATCCCAGCGCGAGCCGCCGGATCGCCGCTTCCAGCTTCACCCCGGTATCGTCGGCCTGCGCCGCGCCGCGCAGGTCCGCCAGCGCGCGGGCCGCATGCGGGCGCGCCGCCAGCGCATCCAGCACGCCAAGGATCCGCTCATAGCTCGCCCTGCCACGCGCGATCGTGTCGCCATAGCCCTTCACCAGGTTGCGGCATTCGGCGAGCTCGATCGCCAGTGCCGGGTCGCGCCGGGCCGTCGCCACAACACGGGCCAGCCAGGCGTCGAGCTGCGCCTGCTCCTCCGGCCAGCGGAGCGAGCGACGGCGCCAGGGCTTCATCGAAGCCGTCAGGTACAGCAGCAGGAAGCCGCGCAGCGAGCTGGTCTCCACCACCCGCCCCTCGCTGGTGAAGCGGCTGACCAGGCGGCGGAGCAGGCCATCGCGCAGCAGCCGGCGGCCGATGGGGGCGGGCAGCGTCTCCGCCACCTCCTGCAGGCGCGGATGCAGGAATTCGGCGATGCGCAGCACCTGTGCCTCGCCCGCGCGCACCTCCGCGCGCACCCGCTCGAAGCGGCTGCCGCGGATCTTCAGCTCGGCGACGCGCACCGGATCCTCATAGGCCATGCCGAGCGCCAGGTGCCGGGCGACGCAGGCCAGCAGGCGAAAGGCGCCATCGCCATGGCTGTGCTCCACCGCCAGCACCGGTTGCAGCCGGTCGAGATAGAGCCGCGCATAGGCGGCATCCTGATGGTCGGCGCTGCGTTCGATGCCGGCGCGCACAATCGCCTGCACGGGCGCGGGCACCCAGCCCATGGCCTCGACGACCAGGCCGGAGACGGTCCCAGCGCTGGCGGGTGCGGGCTTCGGCGCAGGCGGCAGCGCGCCGCCATCGACATCCGCCACCTCGAAGGCGGCGCGGAAGGCGCGCAGGCTGGCGGCCACGCCGATGCCGCCGCGCTCGATCGTGGCCTCGAAGGCGGGCTTGCCGAAGGGCAGCGCGGCCGAGCGGGCGAGCGCGCCGAACATCACGGCGCTGATCACGCTGCCGCTGCGCTCGGCCACCGCCGCCATGTCGAAGGCCAGCAGGCGCCGGGCGGCGGTGCGGGCGCCGGCCAGCAGCGCGCTTGCATCCACGCGCCCATCGGCCAGCGCCGTGCGTTCCGTCATGGAATAGACGCGGTGGGTGGAGGCCAGTAGCACGGTGCGATCGGGCGTGACCAGGCCGCGCTGGATGGCGCGCCCCGCCTCCATCAGCTCGGAGCAGATCACCACATCCACATCGCCCGGCGTCGGCATCAGCGCGAAGACCGGCGCGCGCCCATCGGCCGGGAGGGCGGCGCGGGGCAGCATTTCCAGATAGTAGATCGTGGCGCCGGTCCGCTGCGCCACGCCAGGCACGGAGGTGGCCTGGACCAGGTAATCCTCGGCCTCGGCCATCCGCACGATCCAATCGGCCAGCACCCCGCCGCCCTCGCCGCCCATGGCGAGGATGGCGAGGCGAATGGCGCGCGGCGGCGTCAAGCGATCAAGCCAGCGCCGCGGCGGCCCGCGCCGCCATCCGGCGCTGCAGCCAGCCGATCACGCGGTTGCGCAGCCGCGCCCGCAGCCTCTCCCAGCGCGTCGGGTTGCTGACGATCGAGGCGCGATAGAAGGACGGGCAGAGCACCGCCGCGTGGCTGACCTCGCCACACAGGCCGCAGCCGACGCAGGAATCGATCACCTTCGTCACCGGGTCGGTGCGCAGCGGGTCCGGGTTCGGCGCCAGCGTCAGGGATGGGCAGCCGGAGAGGCGGATGCAGGAATGATCGCCGGTGCAGGTATCGGCATCGACGCCGAAGCGCTGCCGTTCCACCCGCTTGCCCGCCTTCAGCGCCTGCGCCACCAGCGGCCTTTCGCGCCGCTGGCGGTTCAGCATGCATTCGGACTGGGCGACGATGACCTTGGGCCCCTTTTCCTTCGTGGTCAGCGCATCCTTCAGCGTGGCCTTCATGCGCTTCACATCATAGGTGTCATCGACCGTCACGGCCCATTCCACGCCCACGCCGCGCACCGCCTTCTCGATCGCGTGCCGGGTGGACCGCATCGGGTTTTCCGCCTTCGAGGACAGGATGTCCTGCCCCCCCGTGGCCGCCGAATAGCCATTGTCCACGATCAGGAAGACATTGTCCGAGCGGTTGAAGACGGCGTTGCCGATGCTGGAGGTGAGGCCATTGTGCCAGAAGCCGCCATCGCCCATCACCGCGATGGTCCGCCGGTCGGTCGCCGCCGTGAAGGCCGAGGAGGAGGCGCCGCCCAGCCCATAGCCCATCGTCGTCGCGCCGATGTTGAAGGGCGGCAGGATGGAAAACAGGTGGCAGCCAATGTCGCAGGCGACGTGGCGCGGCCCGATCTCGCGCTCCAGCAATTTCATGGCGGTGAAGATCGGCCGTTCCGGACAGCCGGTGCAGAAGGAAGGCGGGCGGCCATGCACCTGCCCATCCACCAGCGCCAGCGCCTCCTTCACGCGATTGTCGCCGGGCGGTGGCGCATCCCCGGGCAGCAGGTCCGGCCGGTAGCGGGCGATGAAGCCTTGCAGCCCGGATTTCATCACGGCACCGGTATATTCGCCGGCCATCGGCAGGCAATCCTTGCCATGCACTCTTGTCTGGATGTCGGCGCGGCGCAGCATGGTGTTCACCGCCTGCTCGATGAAGTCGGGCTGGCCTTCCTCGATGATCAGGATGGCGCGCTTGCCCGCGCAGAAGCGGGTGAATTCGGCATCCACCAGCGGGTAGGTGACGTTCAGCACATAGAGGGGCAGGCTGGCATGGCCGAAGGCATCCGCCAGCCCGAGCAGTTCCAGCGCGCGCATCGCGGTATTGTACATGCCGCCCTGCATGACGATGCCGATGTCGCGCGCCTCGCCGGGGAAGAATTCGTTGAGGCCATTCTCCTCGATGAAGCGCAGCGCGGCCGGCCAGCGCTGCTCGATCTTTTCCTTCTCATGCAGGTAGCTGGCGGGGGGCAGCACGATGCGGCTGGTGTCGCGCATCGGGTTTTCCATCGCATCCTTCACGGTGAAGGCGGGGCGCACATTGTCCTTGGTCTGGAAGCGGCCATAGACGTGGCAGCAGCGGATGCGCACTTCCAGCATCACCGGCGTGTTCGACGCCTCCGACAGGCGGAAACCCTGCTCCACCATGTCCACGATCTTGGGCAGGTCGGGGCGCGGGTCCAGCAGCCAGATCTGGCTTTTCATCGCGAAGGCGTGGCTGCGCTCCTGCATGATGGAGGAGCCTTCGCCGTAATCCTCGCCGACGACGATCAGCGCGCCGCCCGTCACGCCGCCCGAGGCGAGGTTCGCCAGGGCATCCGAGGCGACATTGGTGCCGACGGTCGATTTGAACGTGACCGCGCCGCGCAGCGGATAGTTGACCGAGGCCGCGAGCATGGCCGCCGCCGTCGCCTCGCTGGCGCTGGCTTCGAAATGCACGCCGAGTTCCTTCAGAATGTCGTTGGCATCGGCCAGCACATCCATCAGGTGGGAAATCGGCGCGCCCTGATAGCCACCCACATAGGCGACGCCCGATTGCAGCAGCGCCTTGGTGATGGCCAGGATCCCCTCGCCGGCGAACTCCTCGCCGGCGCCGAGGCGGAGCGACTGAACTTCCTCGGCGAAAGACCGCTCCGCCATCGGGGCGCCTCAGCCGCCGATGAGCGCGAGCACGCGCAGCGGGCTGCCAGAGCCATTCTCGATCTTGAGCGGCGCGGCCACCAGCAGCGCGCCGGTCGGCGGCAGCTGGTCCAGGTTGCACAGGCTGGCCAGGCCGAACTTGTTGGCGCCGTGCATCAGATGGTGCGCGGGGAAGGCGGGCTCGAAGGCGAAGGCTTGGCCGGCATCGGTGCCCACGGCCTCGACGCCCCAGCCATTCACCTCCCGCTGTTCGACCAGGAAGCGGACGGTATCGGCATCCGGTCCCGGCACATGCGGCCCATCTTCCTTCATGTTCAGGAAGGCGGCCGGGTCCGTGCGCTTCGACCAGTCGGTGCGCATCAGCACCCAGGCACCCTGCGGGATGCGGCCATGCTCGGCCTCCCAGGCCAGGATATGCGCGGGCGTCAGCAGGAACTTCTCATCCGCCGCCGCTTCCCGCGAACAGTCGATCACGCAGGCCGGCGCCACGAAGCGCTGCGCGTCGATCGTGTCGGTGGCGCCGTTGCCATGATCCTTGCCCGTCACCCAATGGATCGGCGCGTCGAAATGCGTGCCGGTATGCTCGCCGCAGGCAATATTGTTCCAGTACCAGCCGGGCCCGCGTTCATCATAGCGCGAGATTTCCGCGATCCCGAAGGGCATCGTCGGCGCGAAGGGCGGCGGCAGCTGGATGACCGGGGTCGAGGGGCGGAGCGTCTGCGTCAAATCCACCACGCGCACGCGGCGCGAGATCAGCGCCTCCGCCAGTTGCGCCAAAAGATCGCCCGCCATGCTCCGCTCTCCCCTGGGTTGCCCGCGCGCCGCGCTGGTCGGCCAGGACTATGCTGGCCTGCCCGAAGCGGTGCAAGCAGCGCGACGATCAGCCGCCAAGCGCCGCCGCCATCCGATCCAGCGCCAGGCGCAGCTGCGCCGGATCGCGGCAGATGCACATGCGCAGATGCTCCGCCGCACTGCCGCCGAACAGCAGCCCCGGCGCCAGGCCCACGCGCGCGACTTCCAGTATGTGGCGCGCGGCGGCGCGGGAATCGGGCTGGCCGTCGATCGTGAAGAACACGTACATGCCGCCCCGCGGCTTGCGCGGCAGCCCGACGCCGGGCAGGCGCGACAGCACCTCATAGGCCATGTCGATGCCACCCAGGCAGCGCCCCCGCATGGTCGCCACCAGCGCCTCGCCCTCGGTCAGCGCCGCCAGCGCCCCGGCCTGGAGCATGCCGGCCGTGCCGCTGTTCATGTACTGCGTCATGGCGCCGACGGTGGTGGCGAGGGAGGCCGGGTGCACCAGCCAGCCCACGCGCCAGCCGGTCATCGCCCAGGCCTTGGAGAAGCTGTTGACCGTCAGCACCAAATCTTCCGGCTCGGCCACCTGCAGGATGGAGGGCGCGGCCGGCGCATCGCGATAGAGCCGCGCATAGACCTCGTCCGCGATGATCCAGATGCCGCGCGCCCGCGCGAAGGCCAGCAGCGCGGCCAGATCATCCTGGCTGGCCACCCAGCCGGTCGGGTTGGCAGGGCTGGAGAAGATGATCGCGCGGGTTCGCGCATCGCAGGCCCGCGCCAGCGCCGCCATGTCCAGCGCCCAGTCGCCATCCGCCATGCGCATCGGCACGCCGCGGGGTTCGCCGCCGCACAGATGCACCAGGTTGCGGATATTGGGCCATTGCGGTTCCAGATAGACCGCGTTCTGCCCGGGATCCAACACCAGCTGCAGCGCCAACAGCAGCGCCTGCATGCCCCCCGGGGTCACCGTCGAACGTTCGGGCGCCAGGGCCACGCCGTGCAGCGCCGTCTGATAGGCGGCGAGCGCCGTCGACAGGGCAGGCAGGCCGCGCATGTCGGGGATGTAGAAGGTCATCCCCGCATCCAGCGCGGCCTTCGCGGCATCCCGCACGAAATCCGGGGTGACCAGATCGCCCTCGCCATACCAGAGCGGGATCACATCGCCGATCTCGCGCGCCCGCATGGCCAGGTCGGCGATATTCTCGGTCGGCAGATCCTGCATCAGCGGGCGGATGCGCAGCTGCGCGGCGTCCGACAGGGCATTCTGCGGATAGGTGGGGGCGTGGCGGGTCATCGGGCTCCGGACGTGCTGGCCAAGGCCGATGATGTCGGCGAAAGCGGGAATGCTTCAAGCCTCGAGGATCGCGGCGCGAATGGAGTTGACGGCAGCCGAGGCCGGCAACTACCGTCCCTTTGGCCAGATGTCGGGCGCTGGGCGTCCGGCTGGCAGACAGGCTCGGACGTGAACCGCGATGCAGGAGCCGCCGCTGAAGCCCCACCCTCTGAAGGGCCCGAACCGCTTCAAGCTTGGCGTCTTCTCGGCCAATGCCGATGGCGGGCTTGCCATCACCACCGTGGCCGAACGCTGGGGTGCCAGCTGGCAGGATAATCTGGCGGCCATCGCCATCGCCGATCGCGCGGGGCTCGACTTTTTCCTGCCGATCGCGCGCTGGCGCGGCTTTGGCGGCAAGACCCGCGTGCGGGAATGGTCGTTCGAGACCTTCACCTGGGCCGCGGGCCTGGCCGCCGTGACGCAGCGGATCGGCCTGTTCATGACGGTGCATGTGCCGCTGGTGCACCCGCTCTATGCCGCGAAGGCGCTGGCGACGGTTGACCATATCAGCGGCGGGCGCGCCGGGCTCAACATCGTCTGCGGCTGGAACCCGGCGGAATTCGCCATGTTCGGCACGACCCTCGGCGACGATGCCTATGGCCAGGCGCGCGAATGGATCACCATCATCGAACGCGCCTATGCCGCCACCGAGCCCTTCGACTTCGCCGGCACGCATTATCAGCTGAAGGGCGTGGTCAGCCGCCCGGCCAGCCTGCAAGCCCCCCGCCCGATCACCATGAACGCCGCCTTCGGCGCGCCCGGCCGCGACTTCGCCGCGGGCCATTGCGACTTCCTCTTCTCGACCTTCACCACGATCGAGGATGGGCAGCGCCACGTCGCCGATATCCGCAGCCGCGCCGCCGCGACGGGCCGCGATGTGGGCATCTACAGCGTCTGCCATGTGGTCTGCCGCGAAAGCCAGGCCGAGGCCGAGGATTACTACGACCGCTACGCCGTGCATGAGGCCGACCATGCGGCGGTCGACTATCACATGGCCAGCAAGAAGGAATTCGCGGGCTCGCACGACCGCACCGCCTTCGACCGTTATCGCCAGCGCTTCGCGGGCGGCGCGGGCAGCTATCCGCTGGTCGGCACGCCCGAACACATCGCCGCCGAGATCCTGCGCATCGCGGAAGCCGGCTATGGCGGCGCCGCGCTGACCTTCGTGAACTATACCGAGGAACTGCCCTTCTTCTGCGACCGCGTCCTGCCGCTGCTGCGCCAGGCCGGCCTGCGCGCCGACTGAGAGTTTGCGAAAGAATGCCCGCCAGCAGCCGATTTGCCGGAAGAAATCCAAGGATGTCAGCGGGCATTCTTTCGCAAGTTCGATTGATGAACAGGCTCTGAGCCGCCCATGGAGAACAGCTTCCGCGACCGCCTGACCTTCGACGCCGCGGCGGGCGCGCTGATGGACCAGACGCGCCGCTACATGCTGATCCGGCCCGAGGCGCTGATGGGCATCTTCCGCCGCCTGCCCGCGCTCGAGCGGCAGCAGGCGCTGGCGGCGCTCGGCCAATCGATCCTGGAGCAGGGGGCGGACAGCGCGCGGGCCTATGCCGCGATGGGTGGCGGTGGCGCGGCCCTGGCCGAGACCGTGGCCGCGACCGCACCGCAGCTCGGCTGGGGCATCTGGCGGTTCGAGCTTGGCGACGACGCCATCCGGCTGGAGGTGCGCAACTCGCCCTTCGCCGCCGGCCATGGGCCATCCGCCACGCCCGTCTGCCACGCCATCGCCGGCATGCTGCAGGCCGTCTCCGGCATGGTGATGGGCCGGCCGACGCTGGCACGGGAACTGGCCTGCCTGGCCTGCGGCGCCCCCGCCTGCCGGTTCGAGGCCCTGCCGGCATGAACGGCATCGCGGCGTGCCTGGCCGCGGCGCTCGGCGCGGACCGCGTCCTGACGGGCGATGCGATTCCCCCGCGCCACGCCGCCGATGCCAGCGGGCTGGCGCCCACGCCGCCGCTGGCCCTGGTGCTGCCGCGCACGACGGAGGATGTCTCGACCACGCTCCGCCTCTGCCACGCGGCAGGCCAGCCGATCGTGGTCCAGGGCGGGCTGACGGGGCTCGCCGGCGGGGCGCATCCGCGCACTGCCGAGGTGGCGATCTCGCTGGAGCGGATGCGCGGCGTGGAGGAGGTGGACATCGCCGCCGGCACCCTGACCGCGCTGGCCGGCACGCCGCTGCAACAGGTGCAGGAAGCCGCCGAGGCGCATGGCCTGCTGTGCGGCATCGACCTTGGCGCGCGCGGCACCTGCACCATCGGCGGCAATGTCGCGACCAATGCCGGCGGCAACCAGGTGCTGCGCTATGGCATGGCGCGGCGCAACGTGCTGGGGCTGGAAGCGGTGCTGGCGGATGGCACCATCCTGCGCTCGCTCAACAAGATGCTGAAGAACAATGCGGGCTATGATTGGACGCAGCTGTTCATCGGGTCCGAGGGCACGCTCGGCATCGTCACGCGCGTGGTGATCGGGCTGCATCCCCGCCCCTCCGGGATCGCCACCGCGCTGCTGGCGGTGGGCGGCATGGCGGATGCGCTGGCCACCCTGGCGGCCCTGGAACGGCGTCTGACCGGCGGGCTGCTGGCCTTCGAGGCGATGTGGCATGAATTCATGGCGATCGCGACCGACCGGCTCGGCCTCGCCCGCCCCTTCGACGCGCCGCATGAGATCCTGCTGCTGGTCGAGGCCGCAAGTGCCAACCGCGCCGAATTGGAGGCCGTGCTGGCCGATCTGATGGCCGCCGGCACGGTCGGGGATGCGATCGTCGCGGGCTCCGGCCGCGACCGCGCGCGGCTCTGGGCCTATCGCGAATCACCCTACGAATATGGCCGCATCTTCGCGGGCTATGTCGGCTTCGACGTCAGCATCCCGCGCGCGCAGATGGGTGCCGCGGTGGCCGCGCTGCGCGGCGCCGTCTCGGCAGCCTGGCCGGATGCGCCGCAGGGCTATTTCGGCCATGTCGCCGACAGCAACCTGCATGTCATGGTCATGCCCGGCAGCCTGGACACCGCCACCAGGCAGGCGGTGGAGCAGCTGGTCTATGGGATCGTCGCCAGCTTCGGCGGCTCGGTCTCGGCCGAGCATGGCATCGGGCGCAACAAGCTGCCCTACCTGCCGCTCAGCCGTTCGGCGCCGGAACTGGCGCTGATGGCCACGCTGAAGGTTGCGCTCGACCCGCGCGGCATCCTCAACCCCGGGCGGGTTCTCGATCTTCACGCCGGCGGTGCGCCGCACCAGCCCGGCCCATCTGCAACCAAGGGAGACGCGTGATGACATCAGGGATTGATCGCCGACGGCTGCTGGCGTCCGGCGGCGGCATGGCGGCGCTGCTCGGGCTTGGCGTGCCGGCCGCGGCGCTGGCGCAGGCCGCCGGGCAGCTCACCATGTCCTACCCGGCGGATGTGCCGACCTGGGACCCCAATGCGCGGTCCCTCGCGGCGGTGCAGCCGCTCTACAAGATGATCTTCGACCAGCCGCTGGACCAGGCGCCGGACATGTCGGTGCGGCCCGCGCTGATCACCGCCTGGCGGCAGCTGGATGATCGCGGCCTGTCGCTGCAGCTCGACTTCCGCGACGATGTGCTGTTCCACGATGGCTCGCGCATGACGGCCGCGGATTTCCGCTTCACCTTCTTCGAGCGGCCGCGCGCCCCGGTGCCCGAGGGCGGGCGGCGGCTGGACACCGCCTTCCTCTGGCGCCGCATCCGCGACATCGAGGTGGTCTCGCCCACCCGCGCGGTGATGCATTTCACCGAGCCCATGCCCTCGGCTGTGGCGTGGCTGCACTTCCTGTGCAGCTACATGGTGCCGAAAGCCTATCTGGAGCGCGTCGGGCTCGACGAATTCCAGCGCCGCCCGGTCGGCACCGGCCCCTACAGGCTGGTCGAATACCAGCAGGGCAGCCGCATGGTGATGGAGGCCTTCGATGGCTATTGGGGCGGCAAGCCCGCCATCCCGCGCGTGACGGTCGACATCGTGCGCGACCCGACGGCGCGCGTCGCGTCCGTGGAGGCGCGGCGCGCGCATGTGGCGATCGACGTGCCGGTGCGTGAGGCGGTGCGGCTTGGCACCGTGCGCGGCCTCGTCTCCCGCATTGATCCGACGGCCGACATCATGCTGCTGCAGATCACCCGCAATGGCGGCTTCGCGCAGGATCAGGTGCGGCTGGCGGCGCACCATGCGATCAACAAGGAAGCGATCTCGCGCGCCTTCTTCCAGGGCCATGCGCGGCCGATCTCGGTGCCCGCGGCCCGCGGCACGCCGGGCTATCCGGAAGATTTCACCTTCCCCTTCAGCGAGGAACGCGCGGTGTCGCTGCTGCGCGAGGTCGGCCACGGCCCCGACCGGCCGGTGCGCATCACCTTCTTCACCACCAACGGCGTCTTCCCCAATGATTTCGACATGGCGCGCGCCATCGGCCAGATGTGGCGCCGCGTCGGCATCGAGGCCGACATCCAGACCATCGAGCTGTCGACCTACCAGGAAAGGCTGCGCGCCAACACGCTGCCGGAAGCCACCATGTTCAACTGGGGCAATGCCGCCGGCGACCCGGAAATGTATGGCGGCTACCTGCTCGATCCGCGCGCCATCTTCTCGGCCTTCAAGGCCGAGGATCTGCGCGACCGCGTGGCGGCGCTGCTGGTCGAGCCCGACCAGGCGCGGCGCTTCGCCGGCTATCGCGACCTGCATCGCCATGCGGCCGAGAAGGGCTACACCATCCCGCTGCTGCAAATGGTGCGCACCGTGGTGCACCAGGCCAATGTGGAGTTCGTGAAGTACGATAATGGCTGGGTGCTGCCGCAGACCTGGTCGTTCCGCTCGGCCTGATCGCAACCGCCATCGCCCGGCGGCCGACCGCCGCTGGGCGCAGGAACAATGATGGCCCTTCTCGCGTTGCAGATCCTGCTCCGCCGCCTGCTTGTCGCGGCGCCGATCGTGCTGTGCGTCTCGGCGCTGGTGTTCGGCGTGCTGCGGCTGCTGCCGGCCGATCCGGTCAGCATGTCGCTGCCACCCGGCGCAACCGAGCAGGAGTATGAGCGGGTCAAGCGCGAGCTCGGCTTCGACCGTCCGGTGCCCGTGCAATATGCGATCTGGCTGGGTGACTTCTTCGCCGGCAATCTCGGCAATTCCATCCATTTCCGCCGCCCGGTCGCCGAGCTTGTCGTCACCGCGCTGCCCAACACGCTGGAGCTGGTCTTTGTGGGCCTTGTGCTGGGCGTGGTCGCCGGCGTGGGCGGCGGGTTGCTGATGTTCGCACTGCGCGGCCGCCCGGCCGAGCATGCGGCCGACCTCACCGCGACCACGCTGATGTCGATTCCGGAATTCCTGTGGGCGCTGCTGCTGATCCTGGGGCTCGGCGTGGCGGTGCCGCTGCTGCCCTTCGTCGGGCGGCTGGCGCCCGACATCGCACTGCCGCCCGCGATCACCGGCTTCCTGATCCTTGACGGGCTGCTGGCGGGCCGCATGCCGGCGGTGGGCAGCGCGCTGCTGCATCTGGTGCTGCCGGCGCTGGCGCTGGCCATCGGGCTGGCGCCGCTGATCATGCGCGTCCTGCGATCCTCGCTGCTGGAGGTGATCCTGGACGATTACGTCACCCAGGCGCGGCTGCGCGGCGTGCCGGAGCGCACCATCCTGCTGCGCCATGCGCTGCGCAACGCGGCCTTGCCGACCGTGAGCCTGATCGGCGTGCAGGCCGGCTTCATGTTCGGCGGCACAGTGCTGGTCGAGGTGATCTTCGGCTATCCGGGCCTTGGCAACCTGATGGTGGATGCGGTGCGCAACCATGACCTGCCGGTGATCCAGGCGGTGGCGCTGGTCTATTGCCTGCTGGTGCTGGGCATCAATGCGCTGGTCGATGTGCTCTACCTGGTCATCAATCCGAAGCTGCGATCGGCATGAGCGATCGGGCGCGTGCCACGCTGCGGCGGAGCCTGTCGGATCCGCGCGTGATCCTGGGGGGCCTGCTGGTACTGCTGGCCGCGGGGGCGGCGCTGCTGGCACCCTTCCTCTCGCCGCATGACCCGGCCGAGCAGGATCTGCTGAACACGCTGCTGCCGCCGGCCTGGAGCGCGGGGGGCGAGGCGATCTACCCGCTGGGCACGGATTCGCTCGGGCGCTGCATCCTGTCGCGGCTGCTTTATGGGGCGCGGATCGCATTGTATGTCGCGGCCCTCGCGGCCACCGGGGCCATGCTGCTGGGCACGGCGCTGGCGCTGGCGGGCGGCTATTTCGGCGGGCGGGTCGATTGGATCATCGGCCGCGCCGTCGATGTCTGGATGGCCTTCCCGCCGGTGATCCTGGCGCTGATCCTGCTGGTCGGGCTCGGCGCCGGCGTGAACAATGTGATCATCGCCATCATCATCATCGACTGGACGCGCTTCTGCCGCGTGATCCGCAGCGAGGTGCTGGTGGTGATGCGGCGCGACTATATCCCGGCCGCGCGACTGGCCGGCTTCAGCCATGTGCAGGTCATCGTGAAGGAGGTGCTGCCCGCCGTGGCGCCCCTGATCCTGACGCTGCTGAGCCTGGAGATGGGCATCGCCGTGATCGTGGAAGCCACCATGTCCTTCGTCGGCATGTCGGTGGAGGCGGATGTCGCGGCCTGGGGCGTGATGATCGCCGATGCGCGGCAATTCATGTACCAATCGCCCTGGGGCGTGGTGCTGCCGATGCTGGCCATCTTCCTGGTCGTGCTGGCCTTCAA